>Ga0315294_10001674_pt1 | contig 24220 bp, 18 predicted proteins | sample YL17G13_40_MG_FD_203626 | JGI IMG/M metagenome (GOLD analysis project Ga0315294, IMG submission 203626) | Sediment microbial communities from Yellowstone Lake, YNP, Wyoming, USA - YL17G13_40 | ecosystem: Environmental > Aquatic > Freshwater > Lake > Sediment | place: USA: Wyoming | collected...
CGTTTCCTCGCCCACCGCCACCATGTTGGTAACTATCAAATCCACAGTTTTGGATTTTTTGAGCGGGTCGGCAAAGGTCTCGCCCTGCCTGATGGAATTGTGGACATTTCCGAGCATATCTCCAAAAACCTCGTTTCCGCAGGTTTCGCGTGATGTGTTGATGGCATCGAGAATCGGCACGCCGGCTCCTATCAATGTCCCCAGCGTCCTGGTCCACCGCGTAATCGATATCTTTTTGCTCAATTGCCCTATCACAGGCAGCCGCAGCTTTGCAATATCAAGGATAAGTCTGCCGATGCGAATTTTCCTTGTCATTCTCATCGCAAAAATTATCACAAACGGCACTCCCATAAGATATGCCCAGCCGTAATGATACGCAATCCAGTTGCTTATCCCAAGAACCGCCGTCGTTACAGGGTTCAGTTTGTCCGTGCCGACCATTTCTTCAAGTACCAGCTTAAAATTGGGTATGACGAACTTCATCAGCAGCAAAAGAATCGTAAATGCCGCACCCAGAACTACCATCGGATAAACCATTGCGCTTTTTACCCGGGATTTAAGCTTCTGGCTTTTTTCCATAAAGTCAGCCACACGCGACAGAATCAGGTCCAAAACGCCGCCCGCTTCGCCCGCTGCCACCATACCGACCGTCAGCCGGTCAAACGCACGTGGAAATTTAGCCATCGCTTCCGAAAGCGTCGCGCCGCCCTCAATCTCGTCTGCTATATAACCGACAACACGCTTGAAAGTGCCCGACTTCTGCTGTTCCTCAAGAATCCTCAGCGACCTCAATATAGGCAGGCCGGCATCCTGAAGCGTCGAGAGCTGTCTTGCAAACTGCGTGACGTATTTCACTTTTACTTTGCCGCCGGCACCTCGCCTGGTCTTTGGCCTGGCGGCGACTTTCGCTGCTGCTTTTTTCTCCGCTCCCTTGGACTGAACCTTAGTGGGGAAATACCCCATATTGCGTATCTTGCTTACCGCTTCCTTCTGGCTCAACGCTTCTATCTCGTCTTTTACCGCCACTCCCTGCGAATCCAGCGCTTCATATTTGAAAACAGGCATCTTAAAATACCTCCTAAATCTCTCAACCGTCGACTTATTAATCCCTCTTTTTTAATTCTTAATTCTTAATTCTTCTTATCCTTCCGAAATCGTCTCCTTGACCACCTCATCTATTGTGGTCAGGCCGTCATAGATTGCCGCAAGACCATTGTCGCGCAACAGCCTCATCCCCGCCTTCTGAGCAGCACCACGCAAAACATTTGTTGAGGCGTGATTCATAATCAATTCGCGCAGCTGGTCGTTGAATGCCATTATTTCAAAAATAGCCGTTCGACCCCTGTAACCGGTTCTGTTGCACCTGTCGCACCCACGTCCATAGAAAAACTTTTTCCCTTTGATATCCTCAGGGCTAAGCGACAATTCCATCAACTGTTCTTCGCTCGGCTCAAAGGCTGTTTTGCAGTTCTCGCATATTTTCCTGACTAATCGCTGAGCAATAATGCCCTCAACCGTAGCGGTAATAAGGAACGGCTCAACACCCAGATCCAATAGTCTTGCCACTGAGCTCGGCGCATCGTTTGTGTGCAATGTTGTAAACACAAGGTGACCGGTCAAGGCAGACTGAGCGGCGATTTCCGCCGTTTCAAGGTCTCGAATTTCGCCGACCATTATTATATCGGGGTCCTGCCGAAGAATCGACCGCAGGCACTTTGCAAACGTCAGCCCTATGTCCGCCTTCATCTGTACCTGGATAATCCCGTCAATATCATATTCCACTGGGTCTTCCGTGGTGATTAGTTTGCTTTCTATGTCATTAAGCTCACTCAGGCAGGAATAAAGTGTGGTGGTTTTACCGCTTCCGGTAGGGCCTGTTACGATTACTATACCGTTTGGCTTGTGAATAAGCTGTCGAACCGCCGTAAGGTCTTCCTGCCTCAAACCTATCTTTTCCACGTCCAGACTCATCTGCGACCTGTCCAGAACACGCAGCACCACGCTCTCACCGAACATTGTCGGCAGTACGCTTACTCGCAAATCTATCGGATTACCCTGTACCGTCAGCGATATTCGCCCGTCCTGCGGAAGCCGACGCTCCGCTATATCCAGATTGGCCATGACCTTTATACGCGAGCTAATCGCCGCTGCAATGTGCTTGGGCGGTGGAATCATTTCATACAGTACGCCGTCGATGCGGTATCGCATCTTGTACTCATTTTCAAACGGCTCAAAGTGAATATCAGATGCCTTGTCTCGAATCGCCTGCATCAGGACAAGGTTCAAAAGCTTCTTGACTGGATTCGACTCGGAGAGCTCCTTTAATTCATCGAGGTCGATGCTTTTGTCTCTGCCTTCGAATTCCGCAAGAAAACCATCCTGCTGTATCTCGCCTATCAACTCACTTATTCCCTCATTTTCTTCTTTTCCCTCATAGTATTTTGCCAAAGCTTTTTCGAGCGCTTCATGGTCGGTAATCCTTGCTGTAACCTTAAACCCCATCAGGGTGCTTAAGTCGTCCGTCGCCCTGAAATTATCAGGGTTATCAAGTACTACCTTCAATTCGTTCTGCTCTTTGTTGTACTCCACGGGAATGATGTGATAGGTTTTGGCCATTTGGGCGGGCACTTTTTCAATAACTTCAGGCAGGATAGCTGCCTCGGAGAGATCCATATATTCCATCCCCCTCTGCGCCGCCAGCGCCATCTGAAGCTGTTCCTGATCCACTAAGCCAAGCTCAACGAAAATCTCCCCTATCCGCACTTTCCCATGTCGTTGTTTTTGAATCTCAAGGCATTCGTGTACCTTTTCCCGGGTCAGAACACCCATCTTGATAAGGACACGCCCAAGAGTTCTGCTTCTTAACTGCTCTATTGGAGGAAGATTTTTTATTGCCTTCATGATTTCTGTACCGCCAAATTAAGCCTTCAATCAATTTACATTATACAACAATAACTTTCGATAAACAAATAAATTACAAATTAGACACTTAGTTATTGAGACTTAACACAAATATCCGCTTTTACCCCCCTAATCCTACAAAAACTGCACTTTTTAGCCATCCTAAAAAAACACCGGCAAAATCAACTATCATGCTGGTATTTTTCATCTGCTAACATAAATATTCTCTATTTATGTTCTTAAAATCGTACCCATATCATCAATTTCCTTCTTCTTCTCTGTCGCAACAGCGCCTTTCAAGCCCTTAATCTTGGACATCACTTTATCCTGCAATGCCCCAGGCTGACGGGCCTTGACAAGCATTTCCTCATAAGTTATCCTGCCTGCATCATAAAGCTCCCAGAGATGGTCATCGAGCAATTGCATACCCAATTTTTTGCCTGTTTGAATACTCGAATCAATCCTGTATGGCTTGTTTTCACGGATAAGGTTGGCAATTGCGGGTGTTACCACCATAAACTCGTATGCCGCAATCCTGCCTTTACCTACTGCCAGCGGACACAACTCCTGGGAAAGAACCGCTACAAGGTTGCCGCTGAGCTGAGTGCGTATCTGCTCCTGCTGGTTGGGCGGAAAAACGTCTATTATTCTCGTAACCGTACCGGAGGCGCTGGTCGTGTGCAGTGTGCTGAATACAAGGTGGCCCGTTTCTGCCGCCCTGACTGCCGCCTCTATTGTTTCAAGGTCTCGCAACTCTCCGACCAGAATCACATCGGGGTCCATTCTCAAAACTCGCCTCAACGCCTCACTAAAGCTCGGAACATCAATTCCAACTTCTCTTTGGTTGATGATGCTTTTCTTATGGCTATGGTAATATTCTATGGGGTCTTCGATAGTTACAATGTGGCGGTCAAGATTTTCGTTAATATAGTTGATCATGGTTGCAAGTGTAGTGGTTTTGCCGCTTCCAGTAGGGCCTGTTACAAGGAACATGCCCCTGGGTCTGCGGCACAATGCGGCACAAACCTTCGGTAAGCCTATTTCTTCGAACGACATTATTTTGTTCGGAATAAGTCTTAAGACCATCGATATATTGCCCTTTTGCTTAAAAACAGACACGCGGAATCGGGCCATATCGCCAAAAGCAAAGCCAAAGTCCGTTCCGCCCTCTTCCTGAAGCTCCTGTTGGTTTCGTTCGGGTGCGATGCTCTTCATCAAAGCCGTCGTATCATCCGGTTCGAGAACCTTTGTCTCCAGTGACCTCAGCGACCCGTGTATCCTGAACACCGGCGGCTTACCTACCGTAATGTGTACATCTGATGCACCCTGCGTAACACAGGCATGCAGCAATCTATCCATGTTAACTGTCGCCATTTTTCAATCCTCGCTAATTTAGCCCGTCTGTTCCTTGAGCACACTCTCAACCTGAGAAATTGCTGCAATTTCCCTGGGTGTAGTTGTACCCTTGAATATCTTCCTTTTGCCGTCGTCCATCAGCGTTTTCATTCCACCTGCCACGGACGCCTGCCGCAATTCATTCGTCGGTGCCTTGGCAAATGCCAGCTCCCTTAACTCATTGGTCAGCTCCACCATTTCAAACACGCCTATTCGACCCCTAAAACCGGTCCCCTGACACTGGCTGCAACCGGCACCTTTGTATATCGGATGCCGTTTGATGTCCTCCGGCTTGATATTCAGTAATTGTAAATAATATGGATCTGGGTCTTCATCCACTATCTTGCAATTCTTACAGATAACACGAACCAGCCGCTGCGCCATAATGGCCTGTATAGAGCTTGCCACAAGAAAAGGCTTGACGCCCATATCTATCAAACGCGTAATTGCACTCACCGCATCGTTGGTATGCAGTGTGCTGAAAACAAGGTGACCGGTAAGAGCTGCCTGAATTGCAATATCCGCCACAATCCCGTCTCGAATTTCGCCGACCAGTATGATGTTCGGTGCCTGTCGCAGCATCGCCCTTAGAATCATGTCAAATGACAGCCCTATCTCATCTCGTATCTGACACTGATTTATCCCTGGAAAATTGTATTCAACAGGGTCCTCTGCTGTAATAATCTTCTTGTCCGATTTGTTAAGCTCCAGCAGCGCCGCATAAAGCGTTGTGGTTTTACCGCTTCCGGTAGGACCCGTTACAAGAAAAATGCCGTTGGGTCTTTTAATTATCCTCTGGAATCTTTCATAGTCGTCCTGCTCAAAACCAAGTGCCTGAATGCCGATGTTCACCGCATCGGGTCGCAAAATTCTCAATACCATGCTTTCCCCGTGATTACCTGGCAGTGCTGACACACGAAAGTCAATATCCTTTCCGCCTATCTCACGCTTGATTCTGCCGTCCTGAGGAAGCCGCTTCTCAGCAATATCCATTCCCGACAGAATCTTGAATCGCGTAAGCACCGGCGCCTGCATATTCTTCGGTATGTTGTCCTTTTCAAGGCATACTCCGTCAACTCGATATCGAACACGCACCCTGTCAGCCATCGGTTCAACATGAATATCGCTTGCCCGCATATAGTAGGCAGTATCAATTATCAAATTCACTAATCTCACCACAGGGCCGTCGTCACTGCCCCCATCTGCCTGAACACGAAGTGCCGCCGCCTGCAATTCATGACCTGCCTCTGCAAGCTCAGCAGCCGTCGCATCGATACTGTGTTTTAGCCGGTCATCATCTTCTTTCCTGGTCTTGTCAAACGAGTCCTGAATATAACCGCGGATTCTCGAAGGATTTGCCACACAGCAGTCCAGCTCAACATTTGAACGAAATCTTATCGCATCCATCATGTCCAGGTCCAGCGGGTCGCTGATAATCACTTTCAATCTGCCATTCTCCATCCCCAGCGGCAGCACATTATGCTTCTTTATCAAATCCTCCGGGATAAGTTTCCTCGCATCTTCTGGTATGGTAACCTGGTCCAGATTTACATATTTGAGTTCAAATTGTTTGGCAATCGCCTTGGTGAGAGTTTCCTCATCCAGCAGCCCGCGTTCGATAAGTATCTGGCCAAGCCGCTTCTTGGTGCTTTTAGATGTTTTTATGGCATCGATGATTGCCTGCTTTTCGACTAAGCCGGCCTTGTAAAGTATTTCACCTAATTGTCTGCGCTTTTTAGCCATATCTACCCAGTGTATTTATCGGTTTTGCCAGCCCCCGACAAAACTATATTTTAGCATTTTTAACATCTTAAGTCAAGTTTTCAATCTCAATCTGACCATATTTAACGCCGTTTGCGCCGCCCGAAATCGTATAAATTCTCTGTCGCCGGAAAATATAAGCCGCCTTGTTTCGCAGCCCCGACTGCAATCTACGCTGATGTATACCAATCCGACAGGTTTCTCTTCACTTCCGCCGTCTGGACCGGCTATGCCGGTTATGCCGATTGCAAAATCTGTTCCGACTGTTTTTCGCACTCCACCAGCCATCGCAGCCGCAACTTCCTCACTTACTGCTCCATATTTTTCAATCAATTCCGCTGACACACCGAGCTCTTTTATTTTAGCGGCGTTGCTGTAAGTAACCAGTCCCTGTAAAAAATATTTGCTTGCCCCGGGGATATCGGTGATTAATTTTGCCAACAGCCCGCCTGTGCAGGACTCCGCTGTTGCTATCGTCTTATGCTGCCTTGCCAGCTCCTGCCCGACCACCTCACTAAGACTCTGCTCACCGGTCCCGTAAATCAATTCCCCAAGTATGCCTCGCAGCCGCCTTTCATCATCCTCAGCCATCTTCAGGGCTTTGGCCTTATCTTCCGCTTCTGCGATAATATGCAGTGTAATCACACCGTAACTGACCGTGCAGTTAATAAGCGGATTTCTGCCCCGCATCATCATATCGCCCATCATCTCCGCTATTGTGGATTCCCCCGCTCCAAAACATCTTAATTTCTTCACCGCAACCGCCTGCCCCCGGCCGAATCTCTCAAGCTCCGGTAAAACAGATTCCTTAAACATCTTTTTCATCTCGAACGGTACGCCCGGCATAGCAAAAAACAATTTATCCTTCAACCCAGCCATAATCCCGGGCGCCGTCCCAGCATCATTTGCAATCGCCTTTGCTCCTGCCGGTATATATGCCTGAATCCTGTTCTTTTCAGGCATCTTCAAATTCCGCCTGACAAAAAAATCCTCTATCTTCTCAAACAGCTCCTCGTGGAATTCTAATTCTCTGCCTAAAAATTTCGCAAATACCTGCCTGGTTATATCGTCATCTGTCGGACCCAAACCCCCTGTCATCAAAACCACATCAGCATCGCCTGCCGCCAGATTCATCGCCCGTAAAATTGATGAAATATCATCGCCGACCGTATAAACACCCACAACCGGTATCCCTATTGAAAATAATTCACCGCTCAGATATGCTGCATTCGTATCGACCGTGTGCCCGTTCAATAGCTCATTGCCCACGCTGATTATGCACGCCTTTTTCATATTTAGACGTTGAACCTGAAATTAATAATGTCGCCGTCCTTCACTACATACTCCTTGCCTTCCAGCCTCGTCTTGCCAGCCGCCTTGACTGCCTTTTCGCTGCCAAACTCCTTAAGGTCGTTGTACCCGATGGTCTCGGCACGTATAAACCCCCTCTTGATATCGCTGTGAACTTTCCCAGCCGCATCAACCGCAATAGTCCCCTGTCTTATCGGCCATGCCCTCACCTCGTCCTCGCCGACGGTCAAAAAACTTATCAACCCAAGCGCTCGATAACAGGCATTTACAAATTTCCCCGTTGCCGGCTCTGTTATCCCCAAATCCGCCATAAACTCACGCTTGCTCTCGGCATCTAATTGCGATAGTTCACCTTCCAGCTTTGCGCAGAACTCAACGACAGGCACCGACTTATCGATACTCCCTGCAAAGTTGAATTCCTCCGTTAATTTTTCCTCGCCGATATTTACCGCAACAACCATCGGCTTGAGCGTCAAAAAACCAAGCGACTTAATCATTTCTTTTTCCGCTTCCGTCGAGACGGCGCTGCTTATCGGCCTTTCCGATTCTATCGCCTCCTGCAATTTTTTTTGCAAAGTAAGTTCCACCCTATCCTGTGCTTGCGTCTTCGAGGGTTTGTTCACCTGTTTTTCGAGCTTCTCTATTCGCGTTGTAACCAGCTCTAAATCCGCAAGCAGCAATTCAGTCTTTAATTCATCCAAATCCCTTTTGGGATTCACACTATCACGATACGCGGGCACAGCCGGATTTTCAAACGCCCGAACCACCAGTACAAGCAGCTCTATCGTCCGTATCTGGTTGATTAACCGCCTCGCCGCCGTCCTGCCGTGGTCATCGGTAAAATTAAAGCCCGGCAAATCAAGACAATCGATTGTCCCATGTACGGGCTTTTTTGACTTATAAAGCCCTGTCAGCCAGTCAAGCCTTGCATCCGGAACAGGCACAATCGCCTCTTCAATAACCGCCGCCCCGCCTGCACTAATCGCCTTGCCGCGGATAGCCGCCAATATCGTACTTTTCCCCGACTGCATCAATCCTACGAGTGCCGCTTTCATTTATAGACCTCCGAGTCCGGTAGGGTGGGGTCTTTTATGGTGAGCGAGGTCGAACCATTACCCCACCGTTTTTCTCTGTATTCTGGTTTTTCGTTAGTGCTTCGGATTTGGCTGCGGCTCTGCCGCGTCGTACTCTCTGTGGCTAACTTTTTCTTCATTTTTGATTTTTGATTTGTCATTTTTATTTTTGCATTTTAATTTTTGATTTTTATCTCTCGTAAACGCTATTACCCAGCGAATCGTACGCCACTGTCGCCGGAAAATCAACCACCTGCAGTTTTCTCACCGCCTCGGTTCCCAAATCCGCGTATGCAATAATTTCAGCCGATACGATATGCTTGCTCAATAATGCCCCTGCCCCGCCTAATGCCGACAGATGAACCGCTCCGTATTTTTTTAGCGATTCCCTGACCTCGCTGCTTCTGTACCCTTTCCCAATCATTGCCCGCAGTCCCCTTGCAATCAGTTTGGGACTGAAGGCATCCATTCTCGCTGAAGTCGTCGGCCCTGCCGCCCCGATGACCTTACCAGGCCTTGCGGGTGTCGGCCCCACAAAATAAATAATCGCTCCTTCCAACTCAAAAGGCAGCTTCTCTCCCGCATCTATCACCGCACACAATCTTTTATGCGCCATATCGCGCACCGCATAGATTACGCCGCTTATAGCAACCTCATCGCCCGCCTTCAGCGACCTCGCTTGAGCCTCGCTTATCGGCGGCACTAATTTCTTAACTTCACCCATATCTTTTTCTTTCCACAAATCACCAACCACTGACCACTAATCACTATCTGCGAACTTCTTAACGAGTTTACAATAAATAACCTCTTTTAGCGAATTGAAAAGACCGCTCCCCTTATTTTTTTAACCGGCTTGAAATTAAGCTTTTGTAGGGTGAGGTCTTTACCCCACCATTTTTTATTTTTTGAAGTCTGTTTTGCTGCTTAGTTTCTTCACGGCCTCTATGAATACTGTAGGATTGACAACCGGCCCTGCATCCGTCTTAACCGCCGTTTGCAGCCATAAATCAACAATAGTTTCGGGTTTAATATCAGGGTCAACCTGAAAAGCCAGAGCAGCAAGCCCAGCCAGGTATGGTGCACCCCAGCTCATTCCTCCTACTCGGTCAAATGTATAAACTTCCGGGCCACAGTAGCTGGCTATAGTTCGGTTGCCTGTAGGTACTAAAAGGACAGGATTCCGAGGACTATATCTTCCGCGCTTATAGCTCGATGGGTCATCTGGATCTTTGTTCGAAATGCGGGCAAGTGTACCATACTCAAGAAAAGCCGGATCGCAGGTAACTATCAAAATCCCTTCTCCTGCCGCTTTTTCCACTGTCTTCTTCCAGTCATCAAAATTTTCCCATGCAGAAAACATCCCCGTTGAAATGCTCACTACCCGAATCTTCTCAGAAGCCTTCAATGTCTTATTAAGTTCAAGAATTTTATTAATGGCATCACAGAATGGCCTGCAGTTATTCAACCACGTCGTAACAGAATAATAAAATAATGACGCAGCAGGCGCTACTCCGCAGGTCTTTCCAACAGCAATACTGCACACTGGCGGCCCATGCATTTGTGGCGGAGACATCCTGCTCATTAAACCTATCGTTTGGTATTTTACCAACCGTTCAGCATACTCCCGGTGGTTCCGCAACAAAGGCTGGTCGATAATCGCTATACCAACTCCATTGCCGTCTATCCCCTGTTTGTGCAGATTCCGTATGCCAAGTCCCGGATTCTTTCCTTCCTCAAGCAGACGAGCCGGCTCAAATCCTTCAGGCAGTTTGTTTGGTTCAGGCCATACCGTGCGGCTGTCAAACGGCATTGTTTCAAGAACCTTCATCTGCCCTTTCAAATCAACGTTTTCCAGTGACACGTCGGCCAAACCCCAAAAGGTGTCGAATTTTGTAAGGTCAACCTCATTTCTTAAAGTGATTGGCTTGCCCCATCCGATATCGACAGGAACGCCTCCAATGGAATCATAAAAATTGCCCACAGAAAAACATCTGCCGCCTGTTTTCAAATAAATAAGTGTAAAGGTTGAAGAAAAGTCTTTCATTTTTCCGAATTTGGCTATGACCCCGGGATAACCAAGAAAAAGTATCTGCATTCCGCCATCGTTTGTGATAATTTCCGTTGTAGGCTGTCCTAATAGCGCCTTAAGTTCATTCGGTTCGGTCAGTTTATAAGCAAACTTGCCTTGCGATGCTGCGGAACGTATTGTCTCCGCCGTATGCGGGTCTGTATTATCGCTGGCCAGATAACATACCAATATCACAAAAACCGCAAATGACAGCAGCCCCAGCACAACCATCAGCCAAAACACGATACGCAATAATACCTTAACAATCTTGTATGCGATTCGTGCAATCCAACTGAAAATGCCTGTTAGCATGTATATCTCCTCTTAAATCAAACATTAAAAAAACTCATCTTTGCCGTACAATAACCAATGCCGCTGTTTTGGTCAAAAAGAATCTCACTATTTCTTTTAAGGTGCTAAAGCACAGTAAGTATTATACATAATTTAATTATTTTTTACTTTTGACTAACTAATAGTGGTACAATAATGGTGCCATGTCCAAATATCCAATATATCTCGAAGTCAGCAGCCGACGTATCGTCATCATCGGCGGCGGGGCGGTCGCAACAAGAAAAGCTCAGGTACTCCTCGATGCCAGCGCACGCCTTGTCATAATCTCGCCGAAAATCGACGATGTATTGACAAACCTCTGCCGCGGCACAAACGCCGAACTGATAAAATCCAGGTATTCGAAAAATTACCTCGCCGGCGCTACTCTTGCCATCGCTGCCACAAACGACCATAAGTTAAATAAGCAGATATACAAGGATTGTCAGGAACTCGAGATTTTGTGCAACGTGGTCGATGAGCCGGAGCTTTGCGACTTTTTCGTACCAGCCGTTGTCAAACGCGGCGACCTGCAGATAGCCATCGGCACCGAGGGCAACTGCCCCGCTTATGCAGGCCATATCAGGGAAAAACTCGAGCATCTTTTCACCGAAAATCACGGCCTGTTTTTAGCCCAAATCCAAACCCTGCGAAAAAAAATCGTCGAAGATACCCCAGACCCCGAACACCGAAAAGCACTGCTCGGAAAACTCGTTGATGACCAGTCTTTCGATTACTTTGTCCAAAATGGCTTGCAGAAATGGCGCACCTTTGCTGAAAAAATTATCAAGGAATACCAAAAGCCTGTCTAATACTGCAACGCTGCCTGGCAACCAGTTACAACGAAGAAATGACCAAACAGCAGACAACCCCGCGCAAAAGATAACGGAGCCGCTCCTCCTCCAGGCGCGACTCCGTATCCTCTATCAATAAACAAAACCGGTTTTGCCCGTTTTTGATACTGGCACAGCCGATCCTGATATAACTCGAAATCGGGCGGAAATTCATCCTCCTCCATTAAAGTTTTAGGATGTCCGCCCAATATCATCGTCCTATAAGGGCGAGCCAGTAAGCACCGCAAAGGTTATGCCAACGATACAAAACAAAGCAAAAATCTGAGGGTTTTCCTTATAAGGTTCTATAAAAACACCATTTATAATATTGAAATTGCTCTGTATGTAAGTTTCTTATTTTAACACTATGTTGTATTTGGTAAACATGGAAGGGGTGCTGATTGCCTCTTTTCCCCATTATAGTAATCCAAAACCTTGGAATGGCTGAGGAATTTGCCTGATGTTTACAAAAAACAACACTGATGATATAAAAATAAACATTACTTAAAATAAACAAAAAAGCCCATCCAAAGAACGGGCATTTTCAATATCGATACCCCGCCTTTTGGTTCGGATTACTTATTTGGTAAGATGGGTAAGATTTTGGCGTGAAATTGCGTTTAGTCCTTTGCTGTAAAGGGGTTAGGGGGATTTCAAAAAATGACAAAAATTGACACGAATTGAGCATTTTTTGACAAAAATCGTTCACTTTTTAACACTTTTTTACAAAAAAAGTCGGGTTTTTTACACCCCTGTTAAAAAAAGACCACCCGTGTTAAATGAGTTAAAATGGGCAATTTGTAATGTTTGTAGGTTTTGGGCTGTGTCCTGCTCGGCTACGGCGGTCAGGCCTGCGACGAGCTTTTTATGTGCCCATTCTCGTCCGTCCGCCGGTCCGAGCAAGACGCACGGCAATGAGTCCACCTTAAATACGTCTACTTTTTGTCTTGACAATGGGTAGGGGGTATAAACCAATCAGCCTTTTCGGCACATGTAATCTTGAAAATATCATCTGAGCCTTATCGGTTAATTCGATCGCATATAGGCGAATTCCTACTAAAAAATGAGGGGAATGCTTATAGAAACAATTTGACTCAAGTTTAGGATGTAGCATGCTGTAGCAATTGCGATGCTTCAATTAACTGGGAATTATTGAATGGTATTGAGAGCCATGGAAGATATTTCCAAAATGATTTAGAAAATGGCGGATTGCTCTCGGCCTGACACAAGAACAGTTTGCGGCTAAGATTGGAGTAACATATTCGACTGTTAACCGCTGGGAAAACAACAAAGCAAAGCCTTCTCCATTAGCACTGCAGCGGATTAAAGAATTATGGACAAAGAATAAAGCAAAATGAAAACGGCTATGGGCCTTTTAGTTAAATGAGTTAAAGGAAATGATAGTATGAATAAGGGCATCAAAAATCTTGTTGTGTTGTTTATGGTTCTTTTCATTGCCGACGTGTCAATGGCGGTTCTCGCGGAGGTGGTCGTCGTCGATGACCGCATCGGCAGATAGCGTGGACATAAAAGAATATCGGAGGGTATACTCCGATAAGCATTTAAACAATTTTGGAAAGGGAAAACACAATGGAACACACGTGGAAAAACAAATTATTGAAAGGAGGTTTGGCTGCGCTTGCCGCAGTGCCAGGGTTACAAGCCCTGGCTGCCACCCCGGCAGCCGCTGCAGACAAGAAACCCAACATCGTCGTATTCTGGGGTGATGACATCGGCCAGGCAAATATCAGCGCCTACTCACACGGTGTCATGGGCTACAAGACGCCCAACATCGACCGCATTGCGAAGGAAGGCATGATGTTCACCGACTATTATGCCGAGCAGAGCTGCACGGCGGGCCGTTCGGCCTTCATCACGGGCCAGAGCGTCTTTCGTACCGGTCTGAGCAAGGTCGGTCTGCCTGGCGCCACGGCGGGAATGCAGGCCGAAGATCCAACCATTGCCGAGATTCTCAAGCCACTCGGTTATGCGACCGCCCAGTTCGGGAAAAATCATCTGGGCGACCGGGATGAGCACCTGCCAACGATGCACGGCTTCGACGAATTCTTCGGCAACCTGTATCACTTGAACGCCGAGGAGGAGCCGGAACTGCGCGATTATCCGAAAGACCCGGAATTCCGGAAAAAGTTTGGTCCGCGTGGCGTGCTGCACTGCTGGGCCAATCCCGACGGTACGCAGAAGATTGAGAACACCGGACCGCTGACCAAGAAGCGCATGGAAACCATTGACGATGAAATCGTCGATGGCGCAATCGACTGGATCAAGAAACAGCAAGCGGCTGGCAAAACGTTCTTCATCTGGATCAACACCACCCACATGCACTTCCGCACTCACGCGAAGCCGGAGAGCATAGGTCAGTCGGGCAGGTGGCAATCCGAATATCACGACGTGATGATCGACCACGACAAGGCCGTAGGGAAGGTTCTCGTCCTGCTCGACCAACTGGGCATCGCCAATGACACGTTGTTCTTTTACAGCACCGACAACGGGCCGCACATGAACTCCTGGCCCGATGGCGGAATGACCCCATTTCGCAGCGAGAAGAATTCCAACTGGGAAGGCGCCTTCCGCGTTCCCGCGATGGTGCGCTGGCCCGGCCACATCAAACCCGGTTCGGTGTGCAATGAAATCGTGAGCCACCTGGATTGGTTGCCGACGCTGGCAGCGATGGCCGGGGAACCAGACATCAAGGAAAAGCTTTTGACGGGCTACGAAGTTGATTCGCCCCGCAAGAAGACCTTCAAGGTGCATCTGGATGGCTACAACCTGTTGCCGCTGCTCACGGGGCAAGTCGCCGAGAGTCCTCGCAAGGAGTTCTTCTACTTCTCGGACGACGGCGACCTGTTGGGGTTGCGCTACGACAACTGGAAGATCGGGTTCGCCCAACAGCGAATCCAGGGGACCATGCAGATTTGGAGCGAACCTTTCGTGAAAACGCGCATTCCCATGATCACAAACCTGCGCACCGACCCCTACGAGCGTGCATCCATCACCTCTAATACTTACTGGGATGATCTGCTAAACCACGCGTTCCTTCTGGTCCCCGCACAGGAGTACGTGGGCAAATTTCTGATGACGTTCAAGGAATACCCACCACGGCAAAAGGCGGCGAGCTTCTCTATCGACGAGGTGCTGCAGATGCTCCAGCAGCCGCAAAAGTAACACCACGCTGGATGAAACGCTGAGTCAACTCATCAGGGGCAGTGAGTTTGTCCAAGTGTTAGAAGCGGGCGTCTCAACAGAGGCGCCTGCATACCTTAGGAGCATTGAAATGAGTAAAAAGCATAAAATGAATCGGAATAGTAAGGCGATAACGCCGCCGCAAACGAGTAAGCGAACTGTCCCTGTTACGGTGGGTATTGTGCTTGTGATGGCGGCTGTGGTTGGCCTTTGGTGGTGGATTACCGCTAAGTCTGATTTCGAGAAGCTCCAGGGGAAATGGGTTAGGACGGATGGCGGGTATGTGCTGGAGGTCAGGCAGGTTGCCGCCGACGGCAAAATTGACGCTGCCTATCTGAATCCGAAACCAATCAATGTCTCAAAGGCGGCGGCCTCGTCGGAGGCGGGCAAGATGAAGGTGTTTGTTGAGCTGCGCGACCGGCTCTATCCAGGCAGTTACTACACTCTTACGTATGACACAGGCAAAGACCAACTGGCGGGGGTGTATCATCACCTCGGCATCCAGCAGCAGTTCGATGTGGTTTTCGTGAGGATGAAATGAAAAACAGAATGAACCGGAACCATCATAAATAAGGAAAAATGAAAATGTTACGACAAAATATCAATATGTGTGTGATTGTTGCTGTTGTATGCACTTTCGTGTTTGCTGCCAGCATTGCGCTAGGCCAGAGCGATCCGCTACCCTCGTGGAACGACGGACCTGCCAAAAAGGCCGTCATGGAATTTGTTGCCAAGGTAACGAAGGAAGGCTCGCCTGATTTTGTGCCTGTCGCAGAGCGTATCGCTACTTTTGATAATGACGGCACCCTCTGGTGCGAACAGCCGGTGCCCGTTCAATTGTACTTCGCGCTCGACCGCGTGAAGGCGCTCGCGCCGCAACATCCCGAATGGAAAGACAAGGAACCGTTCGCCTCGCTGCTCAAGGGCGATTTGAATACCCCGCTCGCCGGCGGTGACCGCGCGATACTGGAACTCTTCATGGCCACGCACACAGGTATGACCACGGTGGAATTCGAGCAGATCGTCAAGGACTGGCTCGCCACCGCGAAACATCCGAAGACCGGCAGGCTCTTCACTGAAATGACCTACCAGCCGATGCTCGAACTGCTCGCCTACCTGCGGGCGAACGGCTTCAAGAACTTCATCGTATCCGGCGGCGGCATCGAGTTCATGCGCCCGTGGACAGAGAAGGTCTATGGCATCCCGCCCGAACAGGTCATTGGCAGCAGCATCAAGACGAAGTTTGAAATGCGTGACGGCAAGCCGGTGATTGTGCGCCTGCCGGAACTGAACTTCAACGATGACAAAGACGGCAAACCCGTCGGCATCAACCAGCACATCGGCCGCCGGCCCATCGCCGCGTTCGGCAACTCCCGTGGTGACAAAGAGATGTTGGAATACACGCAGGGCGGCAGCGGCGCGCGGTTCATGCTGTTGGTGCTGCACGATGATGCGGCGCGCGAATACGCCTACGGTCCGGCACAAGGATTGCCGGACGTCAAGCTGGGTGCCTTCACGCAGGCGCTTTACGAGCAAACGAAAAAGGATGGCTGGACCGTTGTCAGCATGAAGAACGATTGGAAACAGGTCTTCGCATTCGAGCAGACCCCGGTCACGGCTATTGACATATTGTTGGAGCCGGACGCCACGATGCTCCAGCATTGCCAAGCCAACAACGCCCGCCTCCTCAAGGTCGACCAGAAAGGTTTCGCCCTGGATGCGACGCACCGCCCGCACATCACAATGATCCAGTGTTTCGTTCGCACCGCAGACCTCGACAAGATTTACGCTGCCGAAGAAAAGGTTCTCGCCGGCGCCAACGTCAACGCGATGAAGCTGGAAGCTTTTAAATACTACTACATCCCGAGCGGCGCCATTGGCGTCGCGGGCATTTGCGCGAAGCCGACGCCGGAAATCGTCAAGCTGCAAGCGGACATCATTGCCGCCGTGAAGCCATTCATGGTGGAAACCGGCCCCATCGGCGCGTTCACCGCACCGCACGACGACCCCGCCATCGACGCGGCCATAATCCAATACGTGTCGACGTTTATTCCGAAGGCTTCCGGCGAAAATTTCAATCCGCACGTCACCACCGGCGTCGCCCCTCGGGAATACCTCGACAAAATGCTCGCCGAACCGTTTGAACCGTTCACCTTCTCGCCCGCGGGCGCAGCCGTTTACCAGCTCGGTCCGTTCGGCACGGCGGCTAAGAAACTCAAAGAATGGGATTTGAAACCTTGAGGTGATCAGTATGAAGAACGACTGGAAATATGTTTTTGCGTTCGAAAAGTAGGCAAGTCGTATGAAAGATTTGGCAAACGACCAATTTGGTTTTAAGCTGCCTGATAACGAGTGGAAGCCGCCGCCGGGGGCAAGACGGCGGTTTCACGCGATGGTCAAACCCATAGGTTCGACGTGTAATCTTGATTGCACATATTGTTATTATTTGAGTAAGGAAAAACTATTAGACCAGCGTCATAACAAACGCATATCTGATGACCTGCTGGAATCATTCATACGCCAGTACATCGAGGGACAGGACGGCGACCATGTTGTTTTTTCATGGCAGGGCGGCGAGCCGACGCTTCTTGGCATTGATTTTTTCCGCAAGGTGGTTGAACTGGAGAAGAAGTACAAAAAGGCGGATCAGCGAATCGAAAATGATCTTCAGACCAATGGCACGCTGCTCAATGAGGAATGGTGCAAATTCCTTGCCCAAAACAATTTTCTTGTCGGCCTTAGCATTGACGGACCGAGGGAACTGCATAATGCCTATCGTGTTACGAAGGGAGGGGAGCCGACATTTGACAAAGTTTTTGCGGCGGCAAAACTGCTAAAGAAGCACGGCGTGAAATTCAATACGCTGACAGTGGTCAACAGGGTCAACGCCAAGCGGCCGCTGGATGTGTATCGGTTTCTGAGAAAGGAGATTGGCTCGACATATATTCAGTTCATTCCATGCGTGGAGCCAAAAGATTTTCATACGACCGCGCCGCAATACTGGCAAATCGCAAATATGCCTGTGATGGGAAGCCCTGCTGCCAGACCCGGCTCGGCGGATTCTGTCGTGACGGAGTGGTCGGTTGACCCGGAGGACTGGGGCACGTTTTTGTGCAGATGCTTTGACGAATGGTATAAGAAAGATATTGGCAAGGTACTGGTTAATGTGTTCGAGACGGCGTTTGCTCAGACTCTGGGCATGCCTTCTCAGATTTGCATTTACAATGAGTTTTGCGGCAAAGGACTGGCGGTGGAGTGTGACGGCAGCGTCTTTTCGTGTGACCATTACGTCTATCCTGAATATCTTATGGGCAACATAATGGACAAACCGATTGCGGAGATGGTTTTTTCGGGGCGTCAGAAAGATTTTGGCTTTGCCAAGCGCGACACGCTCCCGCAATTCTGTCGGCAGTGTCCGCATTTAAAAATGTGCTGGGGGGAATGCCCGAAGAATCGCCTGCTCCGGACGCCGGATGGCAAACTCGGACTGAATTACCTTTGCAGCGGACTTAAATGTTTTTTCGAGCATGCGGATATGTACCTGAAAGACTTGGCGAGCCGCTATCGTTGATATATACCCGGAATTGAGACGAGAATGCAAAGTTTGAAATAATAAATTATCCCAAATTTTAATTCGGCCAAGATTGCATAAAAGAAATGCAATCGGACTTGAAAGTCCAGCCGACAAGAATAGTCGATAGTATTTAGTCGCTCGTATCTCGTATTGCGGGTAGCGGATGTTGGACGGCAAAACGGTTGAACGGTAAAGAGATTTTCAAATTCCGATTTCCAACTGCCAATTTAAGATGCGGAAAATATGGGGGTTGACAAAAGAGGGGGTTTGGAGGACAATCAATTTAGCATAAGTACCATTATGGTTTTTAGGAGATTAAAGTGGCGGAGAATTTTGAACAGACGCTTTTTAAGGCGGCGGATAAACTGCGAAAGAATATCGACGGCGATAAGGAAAAACAGCTATTGCAAGGCCTACTCACCCAGCGTGAAAACATTCAAAACCTTGCCCGTGAGGCAAAGCTATTCTGAGATTAGATTATGGGTCGTGTGAAACAGATGCTAATTCGTGCTGATGATATTGGCTGGATGCCAAACAACGAAGACAAATATGTGTGTGCGTCTTGTATGGAAGATCAAGCACTCCAAGAAGTCGTTGAGAGGAATCTGGAGAAAAATGTCTGTTCATACTGTGGCAAGCGAAGCAGAAAAGGTATTGCAGCGCCTTTGGATATAGTTACGGAGCATATGGCAGAGTGTATATCACGTGTTTATACCGATCCGGCTGAAGTTCTTCCCTTTGAGAGTAGTGAAGGTGGCTATCAGGGAACAGTATATGATACTCAAGAATTGCTCGGAGAAATAGGCTTCATCATTGAGAGTAACAAGCTTTTCGAAGATATTTGTTCTTCGTTTGTGCGTAATGATTGGGCTGAGCGGGACTGGTTAATACTTAGTCCAGATCAGAGAAAATTCTATGGTTGGGAGGATTTCAAAAGAGCAGTAAAGCACAAACGACGCTATACTTTCTGGTCAATGGACGACGAAAATGAAGAAAAGGGACACCCTGATTATATGCCGGTTGGAAATGTGCTTGCTGAAATTGCTGAGGTTATTCAAAGTGCAGACTTGGTTAAGACAATGAAAAAGGGAACGAAGATTTGGCGTGTTCAAATTCACGATAAAAACGAAGTGCTGGACAAGGATACAGACTTCACAACACCGCCAGTTGAGAAGGCGATCCAGCCAAATCGTATGAGCCCAGCAGGTGTACCAATGTTCTATGGGGCTGACGATTTTGAGACAGCTTATCGTGAAACTGTTGACTCAAACATAGGAAAGGATAAGATAGTGACTGGAGGGTGCTTCACAACTCTGGTAGAACTCAGAATTCTTGATCTTGCCAATATGCCACCAATCCCAAGTTTCTTTGATGCCGAGAGAACAGATTTGAGAAATAACCTTTTATTTCTATCAAGGTTTGTTGAAGATTTAGCTGAGCCGATCCAGAGAGATGGATGTGAGCATATTGAGTATGTTCCAACACAAGCGTTTACTGAATATATCAGGTGGATGACGAAAACTTCCGACGGACAGCCGATTTATGGAATAAGGTATAGGAGTTCCAGAAACGGAAAGATCTGTTATGTATTGTTCTGCGAACAAGATGAGTGTGTAGATAAACCGAAGTATGAAGTTCGCCAACAAGTACTGTGTTTTGACTAACTTCGTTGCGGACTGAGAAACTATATTAAGGAAGTGCTACGAGGTTAAAGATACAATGTTCGACATCCTTTTGTATTGACGAGATTACAAAAAGAACTGGGCAGAACAGCTATATCCCTACCCATTGTCAAGACAAAAAACAGACGTTTTTAAGGTGGATTCATCACCGTGTATTACAGCAGTTGGAACGGAGGGATCCCGAAGGGCGACTGGAGTGCCAACCGCGACTCCGTAAACCTCGGCGGGCATACAAAGACTGCGACAAGAGGACGTTTTGATTGATAATTGACGTTGAGGAAGACCTTTTAATTGATTATTGATAATTGATTAATGATAATTGATGTTGAGAAAGAGAATTTAATGGATTCGGTACGTTTTTTTTGCGATTCGATAAGTAAAGGCGTTGCGGAGCTTGACGGCCGGCAGTCTCATCATCTGGCTGGTGTTTTGAGGTTGAAGCCGGGCGACAAGGTTGAACTGTTTGATGGAAAAGGCACTTTGGCGATTGCGAAGGTGGCGGGCGCAAATCCACGCAAGGCAACTTTGCAAGTTGAGGATTTGCAGGTTTGCTCGAATAGAAACAGCGACAGGATAGTTATTGCGGTGAGCATCGCCAAGGGTGAACGGTTTGACTGGCTGATAGGCAAATGCACCGAATTAGGCGTTGACCGGATTTGCCCGGTACTATTCGAACGGACGGTAAAACAGGCGGCAAATCCGAAGATTGTCGAGCGATGGCGGAATCTGGCTATTTCGGCGGCTAAGCAATGCCGCAGGGTGTTCCTGCCAAAGATAGACGCTCCCCTGCCATTGGCTGGGGCGATTGAGATGTTGAAAAAGGATTACCCCGCTGGGCGATTTCTGCTCGGCAGCGTATCATCGGAATCTGTGTCATTAGTCAATCAGGGGTTTGGTGATAGTGATGTTGCAGCTTTCATAGGGCCTGAAGGCGGAACGACTGAAAAAGAGGAGACGCTTTTACGCCAGGCGGGATGCAAATTTGTTCGCCTTACGGACACGGTTCTTCGAATTGAAACAGCGGCATTGGCGTTTGCCTCAATATTGACGGCTCAGCGCGATGCTGAATCGTCGCTCGTCGCTGGTGGTTCGTGATTAGTAGTTCGAACAAATTAGGGTAATCGCTGGGCGTTGAGGATGCGGGTGAAATCTTCGGGGTGGACAAAGGAATTGACGCCGTTTGGATTGTGTTTTGTGAGCATCTTTATGGCGGCGGCAAATTTTTTATCCAGGCCGGCAATGAAACAGGCGGGTTTATTCGGCTCGGGTTCCATAAGCTCGATTTGATAGGCGTGAAGGGTCAGGCGTTCGATGAGGGGCTTTTCGGTCTGGTTTTTCCCGAGGCGGTAACTTCCCTTGTACTCAGAGAGAAGCAGCGGACGGCTGCTGCCATATAAGGGGTCGATAGTAAGCGGCAGGCCGACACTGGGCAGGTGGACGCGGATTTGATGTGTTCGGCCGCTCACAGGTGAGACAGCCAACAAGGCAATGGTACCGAAATCGGCGAGCAGTCGCCAATTTGTAAACGCGTCCTTGCCTTTATTATGGTCGATGCACATAGTTTCGAAATTTTCTCTGCTGCTTCCTATGGGTGCGTCGATGGTGCCGGTTGGGCCTGGAACGACACCTGTTACGAGCGTAAGATAGGTTTTTTTAATCAGTCTCTTTTCAAAATAAGCTGAAAAGCGAGCCTGGACACGGGTGTTTTTGGCCAGGAACATAACGCCGGAGGTCGGTTTATCGAGGCGGTGAACCAAAAGGAATGTCGAATTTGTCTGGCGGCTGAGTATGTCCAAAAGTTCCGGCTCGCCTGTGCGGTCTCTTGTTACGGAAACGCCGGTCGGCTTATTGATGACAATAATGTCGTCATCCTCGTAAATTATTGGTATTTCTATTTTTGCTTTTGGCATCGTATTCCTTATCGTTTCGGCAAAACGGCTATTATAAGGAATTAAGGGCAAATTACCAGAAGTGTCGTGGAAATTTTGATTGAGCGATTTTGCAATACTACCTCCGGCTGGTCTGTGATATAATGGCCGCTCAATTGATAACGTTTGGAGAGAAAATATGATTGGTTCAATAATTGAGTTCATAAAAAGTGCGATAACAGAGCAAATACTTAATGACCCCGTGTGGGCGATAATGGGGCTGGTTGGCCAGTTAATATTCGGAGGCAGATTTGTTCTGCAGTGGTTAGTGAGCGAATACAAGAAGAAATCTCACGTGCCGACGTCATTCTGGTATATTTCGCTGGTGGGCAGTATAATTATGCTTGTTTATTCCGTTCATATAAAGAACCCGATTTTCATGCTTGGGTTTTCTTTGAACACACTGATATATCTGCGTAATATTCATTTGATTTATAAGCACGCCAAAAAAAATGTGGTAACCGCCATGGAAGAAGGCGGGGATTGAAAAATTAAACAAATGTTAAATTCCAGGGACGGCTAATGGAAAACAATCAAACCAGCAATCGGACAGTGAAAATCTTAATCGTCTGCGGGGTATTGCTTATTTCTGCGGTAATAGCGTTTTGGATGCTTTCCGAAAGAACTCTGGATAGTCACGAATGTTTTGTGTCCCTTACGGCCCGGGAGATGCTGCAAAGCGGCGACTGGCTGATACCTACCTGCAACGGCCATCCAAGACTGAATAAAACGCCGCTTTCTTACTGGCTTGTAGCAGGTGCGGGAAAAATAAGGGGTAATATCGACGAGATTACCGCTCGGCTGCCAAGCACCATCTTTGCAATTCTATCAGCAGCCGCTGTGCTTTATTTCGTCAATCAGTGGCTGTCTTTTAGAATTGCGGTAATGTCAACTATTGTCTGGGTGACATCGCTTGGGTACATACGCAACTCTCACAGTGCCCGGCCTGATATGGCGCTGGCGTTTTTTATCGTTTTATGCCTTATGAGTTTCTATTCGGCGGTAACAGCCGAGAGCCGCAGAAAACAGATTATTTATATGCTTATTTTCTGGATAAGCTTCGGGCTGGGGAACCTTGCCAAAGGGCCTGCGCCGATACCGCTTGTTTTGATTCCGCTGGGGGCATACATTGTTATCAACCGCAGCTGGAGGCTGACGCCGAAACTGCTGCCTTTTACGGGAATTATTATTTTTCTGGCCATAATGCTGCCGTGGCCTTTGTTTATCGCCAATAGCTGGCACTGGGACTTAACATTATGGAAAAAAGAATATGTGCAACGGCTGTACGGCGAATATGCACCCGGCAGATATCCTGTGTATTTTTATTTCCCGATGATGTTTAAGTTTATAACGCCGTGGGTCGCTTTTCTGCCGATGGCGTTAGTCGCTCCATTTTATCGCGTCTGGGACAAAAAGCAGCCGGTAATGAAATTTTTATGGCTGTGGTTTGTTGCGGATTTTATATTTCTTACGATTGATGCTGGCAAACGTCAGCATTATATCCTGCCTTTGATGCCCGCTATGACAATACTGATAGGTATTTTGTTAGAGGATATGATTTTTGAGCGAAAAGCGTTTTCGAAGATATTTGCAAAAAATGTTTTACAGTGGCACATCGTTGCTTTGATTGTCGGTATTACAGCAGCGACAATTTACCTGGCTAAAGCAAAACCGCAAACGATTCCGGCCATGCTGATACTTTTGAGTATAGCGATAGTTATAAGTGCGGTGGTTTCAGTGCTCTTTGCGAGAGGAAAGAATGCTGCTGCGTGCGGGGTTGGTTTTGCAGGGATTGCCGCTTGGACAATGATTGCGTATACGAGCTTTACCGTCCTTTTGGATATCAATAAAGGTGCGAGGGAGTTTGCATTAAAGATTGCTGCGATAGTCCCGCAAGGCGACAAACTTGCAGCCTATAAGCATGCATCCACGAGGTTTGTGCAATATTTCGGAAAAGTTGTACCGGAAATAGAAGATAAATCGGCATTATATAATTACTACGAACAGGGTGACTGGATTGTTTCTACATCCGAGTATCTGGAAGAATTAGCTTCGGATAAGCTTAGACAAGTTTATTACAGAGAAAGGGATAGGGGTACTAAAAAAGAAGATACGGGCGGGGCATTATTCCATAAATCTGCGGTGGGCGTCAAGAATGACGCAGCC
>Ga0315294_10001675_pt1 | contig 24220 bp, 24 predicted proteins | sample YL17G13_40_MG_FD_203626 | JGI IMG/M metagenome (GOLD analysis project Ga0315294, IMG submission 203626) | Sediment microbial communities from Yellowstone Lake, YNP, Wyoming, USA - YL17G13_40 | ecosystem: Environmental > Aquatic > Freshwater > Lake > Sediment | place: USA: Wyoming | collected...
ACTGGTGCAGATTCAATTTCTGAAAGCTGACGCTGTAGAGAATAATATTTTAGACGTAATAGTTCAGCCAGTTCCGCATCAGAATATTGTTCTATAGTCCTAACTTCCACTGGAGTTTCCCGTTCTATTTTCAGAAGAGTACCTCTAGCAAAATGATTCTTATTCATTCTCCTAAGAAATAAGTCTTCCTTCTCCGACCAAGTATCAATCCTACCCGATTCATCGTTTTTAGGATCACCATATAAAATAATTCCTTCAGGATTACCACTAAACGGGTTAAGTATATTTATATAGACCTTAGCTAAAATGGTCTTTCTATACGTAGCGTAGGGATTACCTGCTTGCATAGCACTAAAAATTGCAGAATCACTGTTGTCCATTCAAAATCCTTTCTTTTATTAGGGGAGGTTTCTTAGGCCTCCCCTAATACTATATTATTTATTTATACTATATATTATATAATATAATATATTAGTTACTAGAGGTTCCCAAGGACGAAAATCCCGTCTGCGTTATCAATCATCAAACCAAATTGACTAAATAAGTCCATGTGCCAATAAGGAGGAGTAGGCTCATTATCAGTCCATTCTTTAGACCTAGGTTCACCGTAGGTAATGAATTCACCAACATTCTTACCAATGACAAGAACTTTGTCAACGGGCAGTAAAGCGGTGTAGTCATCGGGATTGTTCCAAATCTGGTTGAGGGACACAATGGGAGCACCATAATATGAACCCAACCAACCATTTGTTAAAATCTGAGTTAGAACTTGCTGTGAAGTAGCTTCAATAACACCACCGACATAGGGGTTGGGCTGCCAAGCACCAAACGCCAAAATGGGGGTTAAAGCCGATCTCACGCCCACAATGGCCTTCACACCAGGGGTAGTCTGATTGATAAAGTTAATAGCAGCTTCAAGACCAACCTGCGTAACACCAGCACCACCCATATTAAGGTAGTTATTGGGGGTATTAGCAGCCGTCCAAATTGTAGTTAAAGCAGTAAAAACTTTATTCATATAATAATCTTTCAACTTAGCCATAGCTTCAGCACGAAGTGATTCTACAGTACCAAGTTCACCAGATTCGAGCTCCCACTCATTTGCCAAAATTCCGACAATAGCGGCGTCTAAGACATAATTGATTCTTTCCACGATTGTAACTTCTGATTTCAAACCAATCGAGCCAGGTACCCAAGTCCAGACTTTGATGCCCTTGCGAATCTTTTTAACCAGAGAATCCCCAGGTTTCAAAGAACGGGTATCAAGAATCTGATCCATGATATCAGTTGCAATATGATTTGGTTGAATATACTCAACAATCATCTCAGCTAAAGCATCTCTGCGTTTTGAATCCTTCATTAAGCTGGCGATTGCTTCCTTTACTTTTGTATCTTCCATTTTCTTTTTAATCCTCCGAAATAATATTAGTCAAACGTCTGTATGGTCAACGCACCATTGCTAGCTTCCCAATGGATAGTGAAACCAACAACTCTTTCATCCATAGTAGCTTGGTACATAGGTTTACCCATATCAAAGGGGCCATCTTGAGCAAAATTAGCTATGATAACAGGTGCACCAGGGAAGTGCAGAGCAGGGTTGTCAATGTAACAGCCAGAAAGCAGAGTAAAGACACCTTCTGCCATACCCAAAGAGGGCACACCACTAGGGATGGTCATGCAGTTCTCATTACCTGGATAGGTCAACATAACCGCAGCCGCCCAAGGTGCATTGGCAGCAGTACCAAAACCCTGTCTAGTTGAGAAAACCGGATGGGGCATTGGATACAAGAGGGGAGTGGGTCTGTTGTTAACAGCCCAAACAATAATATATCTGGCTCTATTAGCTTCCTCAGCCGTAAGTGGTCTACGCCACCCAGGTAAGTCCACATTAGAACCAAAATCATAATCCCAACCATGCTGCACAAAAAGCCCAAACCGTCCTTCTACAACATTTTCTACTGGTACAAGTCCCCAAATTTGTTCACCGAGTCTATTAATCTCCATTATAAATCCTCCAAAATTTACTTAGCCATTCGTAATGCCTGTCCGAGTTTCTTAGGATCATTATAATCCGTCATGTCACCCTTAAGATCAGGCAAAGGTTCGTGTTCTGAAGCAGTTTCAGTTTTAGCGGAAGCAGCAAATGAAACAAGTTCCTGCACCATAAAATCTAAAGCTTCTGAACTTAAACCTAACAGCATTTCTTTATTATCTTTGAAAAAAGAGTCTTCTTTAGTAATACTAGAATCAGAAAACTTTTTCTTAATCTCATCTAATTTCTTAGCATCTTCCTGTTCCTTCACAATTGCAGCTTTAAACTGTCGCAATTCTTCAAGTTCTAACAAGGAGTTAGCCATTTCAGTTTTTGTATCAGTTAGAGTTTTCTCTAATTCAACAATTTTTCCTTTCAATTCTTCATCTTCCATTTTGATATTTGTATCCTCCGAATTAGTTTTTCTGTCTGTGGAGGCTACAGAGAGGATTTGTGTTCTACCCTGATAAGCTGGCATACCTACCAAAGTCGCAGCTCTAAGAGTAGTATTCTTCATCTCTGTTATTCCATCCTCAGTAACATTCTCATCAGTATAGTAGATTTCCCAGGACAGATTCAGAGGTACACCTTTTGCATGGTTTTCTTTAATCAGCTTTATTTCATCTGGTTTTTCTTCAGACCATATAGCTGCTAAACCAAGTATCTTATTACCCAATTTTTTCAGGTTAGAAATAACACCTATGGGTGTAGTACCGTCATGTCCTTCAGAAATCTCTCCTGCACCCATCTTAATAGGTGCAAGGAAACCAGTTCTAATTAGATTATCAAATTCTTCCAATGGCACACGCTTTTTATTAGCGTTTGGTTGGTCATCAGTCAAAATGAATTTAATCCAGTTATAACTAGGATTGGATGCTACTGATGCAAATTCCTCCCCTTCAGTTGTTTCCTTTTCTATAAATTCAAATGTTGAATTTAAAACAAGTTTGTCATCGTTTACCATCTTGATTTCCTCATTGAAGAGAAATAAAATAATATTTCTCTTCTATTATTATTATAACATAAAGTTTAGTTCTGTATATAAAGTACTACTCTTTAGTAGTCTTTTCCTTAGCTTTATTATCATTATTAGGATTACTGCCCTTATTTTGGTCTTGAGGAGAGGCATTGTTATCAGGTTGACGACTATTAGGTAACGGTGCAAATTCTGCAATACCAGAATCTTTCAAATCTTTTTCCTCTTCAAGTCTCTTCTCAATCTCATCTTCCCAGTTATAGCCAAGCAGTTCTGCATAAGAAGCCCTAGATAAGTTACCAGATTGATATAGCTGTGTAATTGATGCCATAAAAGTAGCGTACTCTGCTAACTGTAGTGGTCTGAATCTAATTATGGGGGCTGATTTGAAATTATTCAATTTAGTAATTTGTTTAGAAACATAGTTGAGAATTACTAATATTTTAGCTCTAAGTGTTTCCATAGTCTTTACAGGACTAGAAGTAGCATAGGATGCATCTGAAGCTTGTGAACGTTCTGCCTCACCAGTAATTAGAATTCTAGGAAAACCTAGTGCTACAAGAATATCATCATTAACACTCTTATATTTTTCTGTATTTAACAATGCATCAGTAGGAGGGTATTTCCAATCTATCTGTAGTGTATGGTTAGCAAACAACTGGAAGATTCTATCTATATTCTTATTAGAACCATCTCTCCAGAGCAACTGCTGTTTGATGGCAGTAAAAGCTTCTTTGTCATCCTCTGTAATAGGAAAGTCTTTATCACCAAGTCTTACTAACATGATAGCACTAATAACTCTAGCAGCAATAGAATAATCCATTCGTCTAAGATTTCTCTTTTGTTTCATAGCTTCCAACGCTGCATACAAATAAGGTGTAGGATAAGCAGAGTCCGTAGTAACCCTTCTTCTGATAACAAGACTAGGGTCTATGTCAAGTAAAATATCTCTCTCACCTGCTTTTACTTTGGCTACAAATTCTGGATAGTAAGTAAGCAATTTCTGATATAACACTGGGTCTTTTGTACCATCTGGATAAACACCACCATGTAGAATGAAAGCAATCAAATCTTCAGGTATATGTACAAAATAAGAGGGGGTATCAGAAAGTATTGTTTTATTAACAGTTATTGTAGTGGGATCACGCACCCACATGCTAACTGGTAACATTAATGTTTCGTACTTCTTAATACCTAAATCCTTTACCTTAGTCTTGTCTACAGGCCCAAACTTAATCTCCGGTACTACCAAACCCGAGATTAAATATTCTAGAGCCAGTTGTTCTGAGAATTCTCTTAGTTGATCCTTTATACTTAAGAACACTCTGAATTCATTATCTGATAGACCATTCTTATTGAATATAAGATCACTAATAGAAATATCAATTATCTTATTAATAATGGTAGCAGCAAATGGTTCCTTTCTGTAGAAAAATCTGCACATTGCTACTATCTTTTTAAAATCATCGTCCTTCGGTAAGTCCAGTTTATCCACATCATCTGGAGAATATGGATAATCCATACTTCCTGGTAAGAAAGAAAATGTAGCCTGTGCTAATCTAACTGGGGTAGTAGCCAGCTTTGTAGTCAGCAAGACCTCACTCTCTTTTACAATAGTATTATCCTTCAATTCGTTATCCATAATCTCTCCATTTAAATGATCCAGACTGGCTGGAATAGTTTCTTCTTTCCACTAGTAGATAATATATAATCATTAGCCATGTAATAAGCAAAAGAAGCACATAGTAAAGCACCTGTAAAATGGTCTTCTCCTCTTTTGCCACCCTTAAGAGTTAGAGTTTTATATGCTATATCTCCCGAAGGGTTCTTAGTGTAAGTCATTCTTTCCAGTTCTGAGATCATTTCTGTATCTGTACTTGAAAATATTACTTTATGATTATTAACATAGTCTTGTAAAATAGAAATAGCAAAAGGTTTCGTCTTAGACTTTAGTTCTTCTCCGTCATTATTGAAACCCATAGAGGTATATGTTGAGAAGTCTACAGGAGTGATTTTCTTCTTATAGTCTTTATGAAGATAATCCCTATCGTCTGTCAGATGCTGTATCAAGGAAATACCCTGTCCACCAGCACCTTTATCTACTCCTATCAAAGCAGGTTCAAACTTTGAATCTAATAAGTCTATTAGTTTTTCCTGTATAGGATAGGACACTTTATCTAGTCTAATCTTACCATGAAATTTAATTCGTCCATAATCATCTAAATCTAATATCCATATTGCTGTAGGTTCTGTATAACCCAAGTCAACGCCTATAATTGCTCTATGGGATTTGTTTGCCAAACCTGGGAAGGTAGCAATTCTACTCACATATTCATTTATATTATCCTGAAATACAGTCCCATTCATAGTAAGTTTGTATACAGGGTAGTTACCAATTTCCATCATACTTCTATCAAATAGTGCATAGACTGGTCTACCATGTTTTCCTAACACAAAGTGGGTAAAATCTTCTGAATCTTCTCCACCATATTGTTCTACAGCATGTTGTCTATCTAATTCAGTAAATCTAGGATTTTCAAATGCACTAACTCTGTGTTTAGTATAAGAAGAGTTCTCTTGGTCACAATGAAACAGTACATTGTTCTCTCTTAGACCCGTAGGTACACCAGCCACTACTTCTCTATAACCCTGTACGAAAGTGTTCAAGTCTGGTTGCATCTCTTGAAATGCTGACCAAGGAAAATAACCTGCCTCTTCTACAAGTATAATAGGTGTATGTAAACCAATTAGATTAGCACCAGTACCAGTTTGTCCAGCAATACGACATAGCAACATCATTTGATTCAATAGTTTTAAAGAATAGTCACTAGCATTAATACCAGAATTTACTGGAATGAAGTGCTTTAGAAAAGAGTTTGATCTAAATTGTCTGACTAAATTCTCCCATACTGGTTGTAAATGTACTTTAGAAGGTGTAGCGAAGAGTACATAGTTATCAGGAAATAGTTTATATATCAACATCCAAACTATCAAAGAACTTAACGATACCGTTTTACCTATAGCCCTGGCCGTACACTCTACCTGAAAAGGATTGAAATCACACAACATTTCTTTCTGATAGTATGTAAATAGAAACTCCTCATCATCTTTTCTTTTATCAAAGTTATAGATGAATTCACAGGCCAAAACCGGATTTCTCATAATCTCATAGAAGATTAAATCTTCCTGACTAGTTTTTTCTATTAATGGCATTAACTGTCCTCAACATTAAAAGTAACCCAATTAGAATACCAATGACCAGCAAGACCAAAGGTAAGTTCAATTTGCATTTTGCATGGACCAGCTACAGTAATATCACCTAGTTTAAGTACATATCTTATTCTACCATCTGTACCGTCTGTATAGAATGTACCCATTACAGATTTAATAGGTGTGTTATACTGTTGCAACCAAATCTTAATAATTGTAACAGTAGAAAGATTAACTATCATAGAATTATTATTTACTAATTCTGTAACAGTTATATCTAATATTGTACCCCAATCATTTACTTTAATTAGTGTTTCTGACATAATTTTACCTCAAACCTTATATAGTAACTTTAAAAGATTTATTTCGTATTATAGACATTTCCCAACTCTTATGATTGGTTATTTCTACAATAAAGTATTTTATTCTAACTGGTGCACCGGGAGGAGCACTAGGAGATGAACTGACAGAAGAACTTATTGAAGCAGAGATACTAGCTGAAGCAGAGGCTGATATGCTGGCACTGATTGATGGAGAAGCACTTACGCTAGCACTGATACTAGCAGATGTAGACGCTGATACACTGGCTGAGATAGAGGCAGAAACACTAGCAGACTCTGAAGCACTAATAGAAGGACTAGCAGATACGCTAGCTGAGATAGATGCACTTATTGACTCACTGATACTAGCAGATATAGAAGCTGAAGCAGATGCACTGATAGAAGCCGATACTGAAGATGATATGGACGCACTAATAGAAGGTGAGGCTGAAACAGAAGCACTAATAGAAGGTGAGGCACTTATAGAGGCAGAGATACTTACAGAGGCACTAACACTAGCTGAGATACTAGGTGAAGCGGATATACTTGCTGATATACTTGGAGAAGCAGAAACACTAGCTGAGATTGATGGACTGGCTGAAATTGATGCAGAGATAGAGGCTGATATACTAGGACTAGCAGAAACACTAGCACTAATAGAAGGAGATGCACTAACGCTTGCACTAATTGATGGACTAGCACTAACAGAACTAGAAATACTTGCACTTATACTAGAAGATAAACTAGCACTAACAGACGCTGAAACACTAACTCCAATACTAGGTGAAGAACTAACACTAGAAGAAATAGATGGAGAGGCAGAGACACTGGCACTAACGGAAACACTTACAGATGCTGAGATTGACAGGCTGGCTGAAACGGATGATGATACGCTTGCTGAAACTGAAGCACTTATAGATGGAGACGCTGATATACTTGCACTTATGCTAGTAGAAACAGAAGCAGAAATACTTAGAGAAGCTGAAACAGACACAGATATAGAAGCAGATATAGAAGCAGATATACTTGCTGAAATACTAGCTGATACTGAAGCACTGACAGAAACCCCAATACTCGGAGACGAACTAACACTAGAACTAATGCTGGGACTGGCACTAATAGATGCACTAACGGAGGTAGATATACTAGATGATACACTAGCCGAAATACTTAAACTAGCACTAACGGAAGCTGATACACTAGCAGATATGCTGGCACTGATCGAAGGAGATGCGGATATACTTGCAGATATGGAAGAAGATACACTAGCACTTATGCTTGGAGAAGCGCTTACTGATGCAGAGATACTAGCTGAGATACTAGCTGATACACTAGTACCTACACTTGGAGAAGCACTAACACTGGAGCTAATACTAGGTGAAGCTGATACAGAAGATGATATGCTAGCACTTATGGAGGCACTAACAGAGGCACTGATACTTGGACTAGCACTGACACTAGAAGAAATACTGGCAGATACTGAAGCACTTATACTTTCACTGACTGATGCAGAAATTGAAATACTGGCAGAAACAGAAGAACTTACAGATGCTGATACACTGGAACTAATACTTGGTGATGCAGAAACAGAGGCTGAGATGGATTCACTGATGCTTGCAGAAATACTAGGAGATGCTGATACAGATGTGGATACAGACGCAGAAATGCTGGCTGAAATACTTGGTGAAGCACTTACAGAAGAGGATACTGATACACTAGCACTAGAACTAGCTGAGATTGATGGACTGGCTGAAATACTTGGACTTGCACTAGAAGATGCAGATATAGACGCACTAATACTGATACTAGCACTGATACTAGATATCTGTCCCCAAGTTATTTCCCAACAATCTGTTCTAAGATTTACTGTCATATTAGTTCTTTAACTCTAAATAACCTTGATAGATACTGATTGTATTTCCCGTCTTAGCGGCAGACCACTTTGCCTGAACATAAATGTCATTAGCTACGGTAGTATCCATTGCTCCCAAAGTAGAGTATACTCCACTAAAAGTAGATAATTTTATTTCACCATGACTTGCATATTGTCCGGTAGGAGATGTTCCTACGGCTCGTATAATAAAACTAAAATCTATGCACCAAACAGAGTTTGCATAAGTATTAAGAGTTGGAGCATATGTAGCTAAAAGATTGTTGCCCATATAAACATAAAATGATAGATCATCACTGTTAGCTACATTAGATGCAATACCATCACAATGAATTTTATATATTCTTCCTACTTTTGGAGCATTCATAGACAAAGTTTCGCTATAAATAGTAGTTTGAACATCAGTATTCGCTATAGTAACAGTAGATACTAAAACTCCACAAGTTCTATCTATCGCTCTTTGTTTGGCTGTTCCCGTTAAATAAAACCTTCCGTCATAAAATTCTATAACTCCTGCTTCTGGAGTAGCAAGCAAAGCTCCCGAAGTAAACTTTAGAGGAGCAGAACCTGCCGGAGTGCCTCCTGCCTTTATATGTAGCGAAGCCGAAGGAGCATCTACTCCAATCCCTACCTTGCCTCCGGTACTAGCTACGATAGTTTTAGCAGAAGCCGCATCATCATTAGCTATTACTCTATGGGATAAAGAATGATCTGGATCATTTTGTTTATCTGTTGCTATTGGTTGTTCTATTGCCATAATTCACCTACCTTAAGGAGCATACTGGTATACTCTAAACGACACTATATTCGCTAGAGTATAGTTAGTTAAATCTGGTACTGAGGCTGTAAGATCAAAATCTACATTAGCTCCTGGTGATACATAATAAGATGTTGAACCTGCATACGGTAGAGGATCACCGTAATCCAGAGGAACTTTATTTATGGTATCCCATACATTTGTATCGTTATTATAAATTTGTAGATATATTGGAGATATAGAGGGGTCAACATCAGTCTGTCCCTGCCAGCGTACATAACATTCATTGTTTGCAGGAACAACATTAGCAAACTCTTTATATTCATGAATAGCATATTCACCAGTAGCACTTTGATTTACTCTGGTGTCATTACAAGTAGCAACATCTATTACATCCTGAGCAGAATAAGCAGTTTCAAGATCAGCATAATTAGTAGGTAGAACTGCATAATCTCCTCTAGTATAATTCTTATATCCAACACTAGGAGATGCGGATACTGATGCTGATATAGAAGCACTTATACTGGCTGAGATGGAAGCACTTACAGATGCTGAAATAGAGGGTGAAGCACTTACGGAAGAAGAAATACTTGCAGATATACTAGCTGATATACTAGCACTAATTGATGCTGAAATACTAGGACTAGCTGAAACTGAAGCTGAAATTGATGCACTAACTGAAGCACTTATTGAAGGACTGGCAGAAATACTTGATGATATTGATGCTGATACTGAAGCCGAGATTGATGGAGATGCTGAAACAGATGCAGAAACACTAGCACTTACTGAGGAACTGATAGAAGGACTCGCACTTATGCTTGCTGATACAGATGCGGAGACACTAGAGCTTATGGATATGCTAGCAGAAACCGATGATGAGGCGGAAGCACTAATGGACGCAGAGACTGATGCACTTCTGCTAGAGGATACAGATGCACTAATTGATATACTTGCCGAAACACTCGATGATACGCTTGAAGAAATGGAAGCACTTATACTAGGACTGGCACTAACAGAAGAAGATACTGACGCAGAAATACTAGAACTGATAGAAGCTGAAACAGATGCACTTACACTCGAAGAAACACTGGCTGAAATTGATGGCGATGCACTAACTGATGCACTTGGAGAAGTGGTTACTTCATATCTACCAATATCAGGAGCAACACCATGATAACCATCATTAATTCCAGCAATAATAACACCAGCATCTCTACATGGAGATGCGTAATTTAGATGAAAGTCATAGTTTGGAGCATCTATAAAACTTGGGTCTGCTGTAACATCGTGAGTACCCTGATCTCCCGCTCCAATATTTTCATAATTACCAATGCAATCATAGAAACAAGAATAATCGAGATCGGTAAATACTACTGTCCCACTATAATTGCGCATAGCGTTATGACAATTATAGAAAATGTTGTTGTATGCTGTTACATAAAGTGTTCCAGCTACAGGAGCAAAGTAGAAACCATCTCCCCAAGCACTCAAATCTAAATCATACAATACGTTATGATATAGATACACAGTTCCATTGTTATGAAATATAAAACCATACTGAGAACTCGAGTTGATAAAATATCCAGTGTTGTGATGAATAGTGGCGTTAGTTGTTCCACCAAGAGCAAATAAACCATGACTGGAGTTTATAAATGTATTATTGTAAAGAGTTAATGTTACCGTTTCGGTAGCGGAGAATGATGATACACAATCACCTGTTCCATGAATCTCACAATCATGTATTGTGAATGTTCCACCCCTTAACTCAAAACCACCAGCACCACCCATATTATCGTGACAATTGGAGATAACTGCCGATGAACTATCTGTAGCATAGATACTAACCATTTGAGAAGTTGATGATGCGTAAAAATCACAATTATCAATTATCAAACTGTCTGAACCAGCACCCATAACAATCCAACAGAATGTTCCGCCTGTTGAGTAATCAACTATATGTTTAAAGTTACAGTTTATGACCTGTTGGCTACTACCAAGCATACGAATAGCTTGCATCTGATAATAGAAATTTAATCCATCTAATACCTGACGAGCATATCCTGATGAAAGAGTTAAATTCCAATTATTGCTTCTATCGTATACCTCAATAGAAGTTGGAGCAGAACCACCTATGTTGACATATAGATGATCTCCAGCATTATCAAAATAGAAACTGTTAGTAGTAGAATCACATGTAGCAACACTTGCTACCGATGCTAACTTTGTTGCTCCATTCCATACCGCCAAACAATTTCCTGAAACATAATCAGCTTCATATACATTTGTTCTTCCAGCAGTTGCTACCCATGTAGCATATTCGTGAGATGCAGCAAATACTGGCTCATGTCCAGAGTCATTCTTTACATTTACTCCATTATGATCTATAGTTTGGTTATACTCTCTAAACCAAGTAGCTTTGTTTGCAATAGAACCACGAGCAAGAATTAGATCATTATCTCCAACATGGGTTATGGCATGAGTAAGAGTTTGCCAGGGATCGCCAGAACTACCATCTCCAGTTGCATCATCTCCATTAAGATAATCAATATAGTATGTATTCGGTGGAGTTGATGGACTTGCTGATGGACTAGAACTTGGAGAAGCTGAAATTGAGGAAGAAATGCTTGCTGATACAGAAGCACTTAATGAGGCAGATATTGACGAACTAACTGAGGCAGATACACTTGATGATGAAGAACCAGCACTAGGACTTGCAGAAACACTTGATGATATACTGGAAGAAATACTCGATGAAACAGAATCAGAAATAGATGAACTAATACTTGGAGATGATGATACCGATGAGGAAACACTGGATGAAACAGATGAACTAACTGATGATGAAACACTAGAAGAAACAGATGTTCCTCCGCCTAAATTACCACCCTCAAAATCATCCCCACGTGTTGTTGTATAACCGTAACCGCCAATGCCAGCATAACCCGAAGCAATCCCATCGTCTGTTTGCGCTCCTAATCCAGCATCCGTACTCCCGTTATATTTTGGAGTGATGGTTGTCCCGCTGGCTTCCAGCCGCATAACATCATTGACGCTCAAACCCGTACTAGATGCTAAGTTTGTCTCTGAACCCGCAATTGTTCTTTGCAGCAATCTTTGATTGGATGCTGATATATACCTGTAATGTGTATTGGCGCTGGTGGCAACCCGCACCGCCGGGCCAATATAATTTGCAGACGCCAAAGCAACAGCAGTTATTTGAGAATATTGATCGTTGTTGAAAGAATCAGCGTTCCAGTGTGCATTACAGTTATCGTTTACGCCTAAAATAACCCCATTGGTATTTATGTGGAAGTGGTTAAGATTATTCGTCCAGCTGGCACTTAAAAGATCGCCATCTGATCCCGTAAAGGTGTCGGTAGCTGGTAATGCCATTTACAAACTCGCTAATCCAAAGTAAATAGGCGCGCTGCCCCACTGGTCAGCCATCGCCTTGAGGATTACCCGCATGGTGGTCGTTCCCGTTACCATCGAATAATCGTAACCCTTTTGGGTAGCCGCATTCGCCATTGCCTGCCGAATATCCGCCGGAATATTTTGCACCTGCAAATCCAGCCAGCCAGTCGTTAGGTTTATATCATGCCCCAGGATACCCGTCACTCTTTGGAAGAATAAGAAGAAACCGCATATAACTCTTAGAACACCTCTATATGTCAACCCTGTATTTATCCAACCAGAAGGAATATTATAGGTCTCAAGAAATGTTTGTGCTGTAGTAACTGCACCCATTGTCATAGTGTTATCTATATTTAATGGTAATGCGAGTACATCAGAATTAGATACTAACAATTCGTGATCTGAGGCATAAATATTTGCACACAATATAGCTTGATTTATTGAGCCATAGTCTTTCATTGACCAAGTACAGGCAAATCCGGCATGTTGTACGGCCCTGGCAGGCCAACCACCAAAGTATTTTGGGCCACGAGTACCATCAAATACATCAATGGGTAATATGTAATATCTTATATCTTGCGTCCCGCTTGGACTTGGAGAGACACTCGAACTTACTGATGACGAGATACTTGCACTTATAGATGGCGAAGCACTAATACTTGATGATATAGAAGATGATATGGATGATGATACTGATGAAGAGGGAGATGCTACCGCAGGTCTAATAGCCGCTAAAGCGCAAATATTGATTGCGGCAGTTGAGAACGTACAGGATGAAACTCCTGTTGCCGAACCTGCACCTACTTGAAGATTATTTGCTATTGCTATTCTGGTATATGTGGAGTAAGCACTATCCACTTGCTCTGCAAGCGCACCAGGATTAGTAGCAACAGCCTCATTGGTTACACTATAAGAACCTATTGGTGTACCAAAGAAACCAACAATCATACAATCTGAAGATGTTGGAGTTATTGAAGTTGTACCAGTTGCAGTAGAAGCATTTCTCCCGATGGATGGAGTTACATCCATAGGATTATTTTCAGATGCACCCGTAAATCTGATACAAGTTACCTGAGTTCTGGTTGTGCCAGAAAATGACCAGGGGCCAACGCCAATACTATTTTTACCGTATACTCCCCAAAATAACTCTCCTCTACCGCTTGTACCAGATGCAGAAGCAACTCTTGTCCATCCCGTAGGTGCTGTAGTAGTACCAGATGCGACACGATCAATTTTATATGCAAGTAACAAATCACCTATCTGTACTCCAGTAGGAGCAGATAATGAGGCTGAGTTTGTTCCCGATGCTGTAGAGGTATTTTGGTATACAACAGCCATTACTAATTATCCTCCGGGATTGCATCCCATCCTGGGACAGGCCAGAATTTTCTTACCAACCATGACAAGGGATAAATTTGTTTATCCCATTTATTTTCAAAGAACAATTCTTTTGCTCTTTTCTTAGCAAAGTCAACTTGCCTACCAGATATAGGATAAGGGAAACTAAAATCCCCGCCTTGAGTCCTAAACATATGACCATAATAAGTTTTGTGATCTACCATTACTTTACCACCTGATAACCAAGTTTTTACTGCTACTTCAATTCCCTGACTACCCCAAGTACCAAATTCTTCATCACATATATTAAGTTCAAACCATTTATCTCTAGTAAGCATAAAACAAGAGCCTTGAAGAGACATTGTTTCTGTTAATCCTGTTTTTTCTAAATCTTCTTTGTACATATCTCTTTTAGTATAATCATTAAAATATTGAAAATGTGGTGTACTGTCAAAGCAATAAGAATTGCTTTGAGGTTTTTCTTTTGCTATCCAAACCATTTTTCTTATAAACTTAGTACCATCACATTCAGAATTAAAACATTTAGTTGGAGTTGGCCCTTGATAAGTTTTCTTACCACACTTTACACATTTCCAATCAAAGGCATGTAGGTTTCTCATTGTAGGTACTATAGTCCAATCGTCTTGGATATCATTCATTAGAATAGTATCAAATCCCTCTGCAAATGAACAGTGACCATCACACTTCATAAGATATTTAGCACTAGAAATACTGGCACATCTATTAGCAATTCCTCTTTGTCCAATACTTTCTGGATAATAAACAACTGAAACATCAGGGTGTTGAGGTATAACTGGGTCTGCCCACTGTCCATCAAGTCCAACTATAATTTCTGTATTACCTCTTTTATGTTCTAATATGTCTTCTACTGTTTTGGAAACGAACATTTCATTCCTGCTAGGAATTATGATTGAGAGGTCATATGTCATTCTTTCTTCCTTAGTCTTGAGATAATCTCAAATTCAGGTATACCAACTGTTCTTTGCATAACTGTACTAAAACCAACAAAGTAATCAGAGAGGAGAAATTGAGTAGACTTATTCCAAATAATACAATCATCCCAATCTTCTGCTTTACAAATATTCCACTTATGAGTATTAGCATACTTCTGATATTCAGCATTATTATAAAAATGCTTTAAATAAATCCAGCCCCCTGTTTTACATACTCTATACATTTCTTGTAATGCTTTCAGGGGGTCTGCACAATGGTCTAATGCATTGACACAATGTACAATATCAAAGAAATTATCTTTATATGTTAATTGTAACATATCTTGCCTTTCTACGGATATTATAGGTATAACTTTAGCTTTTTTCAATAATTCTTTATATTCATTTGCTAATATATCAGAAGGATATAAATGTACAATTGCAGTAGGATATGTAGAACCAGTAGTAGAAAATAAACCTGCACCTAAATCAGCAATATTTACTTCCGTTTTCTCCCCTATCATCTCCCCAAAATAAGATGCTAAAGGAAATACATGATTGAACTGTCTTGCTTTATAGGGTAACTTGTTTTCGTAGAAACGTAAAGTAGCGTTCATACAAGAAAATCCAATGATTCAAAATTACTCAATACTGTAGTATAGGGCATAAACTTAGTATAGGTATATTTACTTCTAAACATTGGATATATTTCTTCATAGTGATAATACATCTCTTCTTTAGGTTGAGTGTCATGTAATACTACAAATGTAGCTAAGTTAGCAACTTGTTTAGCTAACTTAGCTCTCGTATCCATAGGATTAGCGTCAATGAAAACTATGTCCCATTTCTTTTCAATGTCAATGAAATTCCAATCAGTTATCAAATGGGCTTCATGAAATGAATTGTTATTTCTACCAACCATATTAAAATATCTTTCATCATTATCGTACGATACTAGTTTTCTATTAGCGTCTACACACAGCCAGAATAAAAGCGGGGTACTATAAACTCCCATTCCTAACTCTAATACATCCCCTTTAGTATGTTCAAAAAGTTTTATTAATACGGGAATATGAGAACCCCAGTGCATTTTCCACTTCATTCTATCTCCTGTCCACACGTAGGACAAACTTTATAAGTATAGCTTTCATCATAGAGTTTCATTGCCTCATGACAAGAACCCCAAGGTACAAGATAAGTTCCTCTTAGTTCTCCCAATGCTTTCCTTTCACCAGTAGGACGAGTTCTCCCCCTAGGAGTTTGAATATAACCTAAACCGTGTGGGTGGAAAAACTGCACCATTGACCTGCCACCCCAACCCTCTTCTGTCTTTCTAACTTTTACACCAAGATATTCATCATATCTTCCAGGTTCACCACAAAACTTATTGGTATCATATTCAGGATATTTTTCTAATCTTTCCTCAAGACTATCCACAAGTAAATCCCTAAGACAGATCAAACCAAATATCACCATACGCTTCTTCCATGAAAATGTCATTGGCCTAGACCACGTAAAAATAGACCACTTGTTAATATCGTACAATAAGATATCATCTGTTTTAGGTCTTAGGATAAAGTGTTCTTTGGGGTATAATACATCGTCTTCTGCACAGGCTACATACTTTGTCTTTGCTGCTTTTGCTCCCTGAAGTATTTGCCAGTAAATATTTCTATTTGAACGTCCGATATCACCAACACATATATTCTCTCCAAAATCCATTGGTTTATGAGAAACACTAATAACTGATGTATCTCCTATAGACTCCTTCAAGATTCTGCGAGTATTTCCAACAAAGTATGGATTATGTTCATCAAGGAAGTTGGCTGTATAATAGATTATGCTAAGATCATTCATTTTACCTATCCTATGAATATTGTTTTCATGTTATGAACCTCATGGTTTCGATAATTAGGAATTATCACAACCATGAATTGTCTCTACCTGGCCCCCTGGGGGTTGCAGGGAGCAGGGAGAAATGGAACCGTGGCCGGCTACCGATGGCTTGACCGGCGTCTTCGATGGCGGTGCCCAGGATGAAGGTCACCAGGAGTACCACAATCGGGATAAGCTGTTGATGTAGGGTGGGAATTGAGCGTCTTTGGGAAAGTATTGTCTTACTTCGCTCCACTTGCAGATCACTGGCGGAGCGATCCAGGTGGCCGACATCAGTTTCACATCGGGGTGTTTGGCAACCCAGGTTTCGAGCATGTTGACCCCTCCGACCATGCAAGCGGCTTTGCCGTATTGTTCGCTGGTGTAGAGGATCAAGGGCACGTCGGGAATTTCTTTGGCTGCCTGACCTTCTTTGACATGCTTGTACATCAGGTCAAGGTTGGCCATGACCCAGTTTGAAGGGATGCGTCCCTGCTCGGGGACGGCGTTTAGCCATTGTTTTTCCATGTCAAACATGAGGCAATAGATGCCCTTGTTAGCGGTCCAGGTTTTGAGGCGCTGGTATTCGAGGTTGGCAGTGCGGGGCATGTTCTTGTAGGCGTCCAGGCCGCCGGCGAGCTGGGCGATGATGTAGTAGTCAGGGGAAAGGTAGATATAGGCGCCGGCGGGGATGCCGAAGTTCTGGGCCTGCTGAATGTAGCCAGGGAAAGAGTAGTCGTACTGCATCGACTCTGATCTACCTGGGGTTAGTTCCCCACACTTGCAGATCACCAGGTCAACGAAACCTGTGGCGAGGGAAAAGTCAAAGGTATTGTAGTGTGACAAGTCAACAACGATTGGATTTTTCGACCAGGTAGGCATATGATTACACTCCTTAAGCGTTTCTATTATATTCTGAAAAAGGGACAGTTCGCCAGATCCAGCGGTTTGACCAGCGTGACAAATCTCGCAACTTCTGCACCGTCCAATCAAACCGAACGATTGGTTTTTTTTCCAGTGAATACATAGGAATCATTGGCTGTACGTGCGGTTCGCCACCCCACTCAATAACACGTAGGATGCGATGTAAGCAAATCTCAAAAGGTTCATTTCCGATCAGAACATAAATACGTTTTGAATAGGATGGTTCATCTTTGATAATCTGCATAGCTTTATAAACCTCATCCGCTTCTTTTTCCTCATCAAACGCCAACCGCCACGCACCCCGATTAATCTTTTTCCAGCGTCGATAAACCTCATCAGTGAATGTCCGCGGTTCAAATCCGCTATTTATATCAAGTAAAGAAACGCCATATTTTTGATATTTCTCGATGATGTAATCCTGATAATCTGCGGGCAATGCGGAGAGGTTGTTATCACACAATATAGGGCGTGGGGTAAACTCTGGGAGTAAAGTAAATTCTTTTCCCTCCATTTTTGGGACAACACAGAAATAACAACCAACCGGACAACCGCGGCTGGCTATGGTCGCATCAGGATTATGACGCACCAGGGCGTCAACGTGGCCGCCGATTTCTGCAACATCTGCAAAATAGGATGGTTTCGCAAATAAACCTGGTCCACCCACGCGTACATTAAAACCGGCTTCTCTATACCATATTGCACGCTGATAGACTTGCTGTAATTTCCATGAAAACACAACGGAGATAAAAGCCGTATTTTCTTCGATCCATTCAGTAATTCCACCAGACCAGCTCATTTTACCTCCCACCAAAAACTATGAGGTTTTTCTTCTGTAATAAACCCCTCAATATGGTGGGCAGTTGTATAAGCATCCACCGCAATAACAACATCTACATCTTTAAGATTATAGTAATCATGACCTGACATAATCCCTCCCTTTCTTACCTTCTTATTCCATTCAATAATATCTCTCATGATATAATCAAAAGAATGGTTTCCGTCTATGTAGACAAAATCTAATGTACCGTCATTAACATGATTCAATGCTTCCATACTAGTCATTCTCAATATCTCAACATTGAAAGGTTTCAATATCCTAAGTGCATGAGCATAGTTATTCTCATGGTCATTAGCATAATCATGTGGATCATCTGTATTTGAAATCCAAGGATCAATCGAATACAATTTCACATCGGGTACAAACCAGAAAAAGACTCGTGACATCTTTCCCTTGCAAACACCAACCTCTGCACCTACTTTGAAACCCAACTCACCAAAATACTTGGCTAGTTCAACTCTTGTCTTGATAGTAGGGTGTGTAATCATTTGAACCAGAACCATGTAGTTTCAGGGTCTAATGTAAAATACACCTGCTCAATTTTATGTGCTTTTGTATAAGCATCTACCGCTTCTATCACCCCTGCATTTCCAAAAACATAGTAATCGTGTCCAGACACAATTCCTCTCTTTCTAACTTTTTTACTCCATTCAATGATATCTTCCATAACATAATCAAATTTATGATTGGCATCTATAAATACAAAATCTAAAGATTCATCTCTAAAATCCTTTACAGCATCCAAACTTAACTTCCTAATAAGTTCTGCACCGTAAGGTTTGGCAAGTCTTTCGACACATAAATTATAACGAGCTTCTTGAACCTCGTCTCTTCTTTCTTTAGAGCCAAGATATCTGTGCCATGCATCAATACAATACAGTTCCAGATTAGGAATACCCTTGCATAACTTCAAAGAAAAGCCACCCTCCTTGACTCCAATTTCTGCACCTATTTTAAAACCTAATTGATTAAAGAAGGCTGGAAGATTATCTCTTAACTCAACAGACGGATGAATCATATTAATAACTCCTTTTGTAAATCTGTACACAAACCCCAATAAGGTAGGCTGTACTCTCCTTTTGTATTTACTTGTGTTCCAGTAAAAACTCTCATTCCATGACCAGTTTTAGTACTTATCATAGGATTACCCTCAAAATATCCCCACGATCTATAAGGAAAAACAGGTTTAACTTTGCTTATTTGAGCATTTGGAGTTGGATTCCATAAGGGTTGTCCTTCAAGAGTTGTAGTCAGCAACCTAATAAAGTACTCCCTACCAATTATTTGTGCACCCTCAGTCCAATCTTTACGTAAGAAAAATGGTCTTCCCATTCTCATTATCCAAACTGGATTATATCTATAAATCTTATTAATTTCGGTAGGAACAAATTCAAAATATTCTGGTGGATATAAAGCATCTGCTTCAGCAACAAGAATAAATGGAGTAGTTGCTTCCTCACATCCAATTAAAACTTGTCGCCACTCATTGAACTCATTCATACTAACTTCACCCACACAAATATTTTTACCAAAATCCAAAGGTTTCTGAGATATTGATATAAGTGGTAAATCTCCAATAACTGAAAGTAACCTTTTCCGTATATTAGTTGCAAAAGGTTCTAATTCAGTATTAGCTGTATAATAAATTACTGTGGCATGATTACTCATAAAATTCTTTGGGCCATCCTACATCACCAAATCTATCTGCAAATCTTTTTAAAAGCCATTGAATTGATAGAGTTTGTTTGTGCCAAGCATTAGGTTGCAACCATATATCAGAATGGCTGACTTCATTGGGTAGATTATAACCACGATTACGTTTATGCCAATGGGCATACCAAGTATTTTTATTTACAACTACTCTGCCACCAGATAACCAGCACTTCATACCAACTTCAAGAAATTCATCCCAAAAGTTGCTATAAGTTTCTTTATCCATTAATTCTAATTCATAGAAGTAATCTCTATGCATAAAATAAGCAGAACCTTGGGCGGTCATTAAATCATCTATTTTGGTAGCTTTCAAATCCTCACGTACATTTAGTGTATTCCATATCTTACCATGTAGCCCACAAAGACTTCCATCAGCATTATATGGATAACTAAGATACATATAAGCTACATCAGGCCTGCCTTTTACTTCTTCTAGTTCCCATGCTTCAGGAAGTAATCTTTTTCTCACTGGAACAGATACCCAATTAGGTTCACAATCTGCCATTAGTTTTACATCAAAACCTTCATCAAACATGCAGTGTGAATCACATTTGAGAATATATTTAGAATCAGAAATTGCTACAGCAGAATTGATACCATCTCTAAGTCCTTGTGAGACTCCTCTATGAATTAGTCTTACTTTAGGATTATCTTTCAATGGGGGGTTAGGCCAGTACCCGTCCAAGATACAGACTACTTCAGTATCTGCTCTGGCTTTATTAAAGATATCGTCAATTGTCTTCTGCAAATATATCTCATTCCTGGCAGGAATCACAACTGTTACATCACTCATTTATTTTCTCCTTTTTTATTATTGGTCTTTTACTTGGGACAACTAAGGGCAAATCTCTTGGATTATCATGAGTAGTACCAGGGCAACAAACAACACATATACTCCACTGGGTATGCAAAGTATCTCGTTTGCATTTCCAACACCATCTTAGAGTAGTATTCTCCCTCATTTCATCTCCTTTACTATCTCTGGTAATCTAGGCCATCCTGGAATATTAGTTATCGTACTCTCTTCCCAAAATGTAGGTTTTGTTCTAAACTTGTCTGGCGACCACTTTCTATTAGTCAAATTCTTACCATGATACAAATCTAAATTTGGGAAGGGTGGATAAAACCTTTTCATTCTATACATATGTTCCCATCTTATTCTATTATGACTCATAGGTTCAAAACCAATATTATAACTAAAACCATTCTTTCTTACATACTCTACTCTTTCTTTATAGTGAATTAATAAGATATCTCTATATGCACATAGTCCAGAAAGAGGCCCCATATTGTAATGCACTGCAAAACCATCACTCATTCGTACAACCCAATAATTACCATTATAATAAATCGTGTCATGTTTCTCAGGAGTGAATTCAAAATGGGTTGGATGATATAAAATATCCGCTTCACAAAAGAATACTATATCCTCAGTCATTTCTTCCAGTCCCCACAGTATGTTCTCAAACAAAGTCTGATAACTCTTGGGGGTGGGAGAAACTAAATTCTTGCCAAAATCTATTGGTTTTATAGTAACACTAGTAATAGGTAAATCAGAACTTATAATATGCTCTCTACAAATTAAATCTATCCTATCATCCAGTTCATTGGAGGAATAATATAAAATACCTTTATTCATTTCTTGCCCTTTCTATCATATTCTTTAATCCTTCTTCTAAGGAAACAACAGGAGTCCAGTGTGGAAGTTGAAAAGTTACAGGAGTATGGACAGAGGCTCTTGTTTCTTTACCACATATTATCTCAGCACCAGTTTCCTTAGCGATAATTCTTGCTACATCTATAATACTTACCCATCTAGAATTTGTAACATCATAAGTACCATTGAGTTTCTTTTTCATAGCTACATGAAAAGCCCTGAAAACATCATCAATGTAAACAAACTGTCTCCTCTCTTCCCCTGTAGTCATCATCTCAATTTTGCCTGTTCTAACAGCACTATAAACAAAATCGGATATTACGTGTGATCTTTTAGAGGGTTCTTCAAGAGTTCCATAAACATTCCACAATCTAAGGTAAGTACCACCAATTAGACTTGTCCACACTTCACCCAGTCTTTTAGTAACACCATATGCAGTATCTGGTTTCCCTGCAAGCTGACTAGATGCAAATAGAAAGGGAACTCTTGCTGTCTGAAGTTGTGGCATAATATTAGATAAAAGTTTGATATTCCAATTCAGTTGGTAAAGTTGGGTATCTTCCTCATACAAATATTTAGCCCCACCTACGTCCCACGCTAAGAAATAAACGGCTTCAACATCTTCTAAATCTAAGTATTCATAACGTAAGTCATAGTGTCCAGGATATTTTATATCTAATCCAACTACTTCCTTACCCATACTCTTTAAATAATTGCAGAAGGGTTTACCAATAAATCCTTCAGAGCCTAGCACTAATGTCTTCATATTTTATCAATCACATAAATAGAATTATATACATCAGTATGTATACACTTGTAATTTCTATTAACAAACCAAGTATCAATTTCTTCAACATTAGTAGTAGTCTCTATAATTATCATCTTAGGCAACCATTTTCTCCAAGAAAATCCATTAAGTACTTTCATCTCCGCACCTTCCACATCAATTACCAATAGGTCAAATTTGTGGGGTACTTTATACATCTTTAGTAGTTGATCTATAGTTATAACTGGTACTGTCATATGTCTATCGGGATTGTACTTCTTACCCCAACCAGTTGCTTTATCGGGTGTATATTCAGTAGTGCTACTGGGAAAATCTATATACTTGCCACCCTGTCTAACTCTAGGCCCAGTATATAACTGAACCTCTCCATCAAAATCACTAATAGCATAGTTAGCAACAACTACTTTATTATTCTTATGTACTTTTACACAACGTCTGGCTATCTTAGGAATAGGTTCTACATATAGTCCTTTCCATCCAGCCTCAGCAAGACCCCACGTATTAGAGAATGTATAACCATCATATGCACCAATCTCTACAAAGTAACCATTTGTTTTACCATCAAAGTATTTTTCATAGAAACTATTAATATTATCAATCTGGCAGGAGTTTGATACTTTATATGTCATTACTTCTCCTCTAATACATAAATAGAATTTACACCATCATATTGTACATGTTTATAATCTGTTTTTAAGAACCAATTAGTAATGGCATTGGTATGAAATGTTTTACCTGGGTCTACATTACCATAACAATCCTCTATGATAATCATTTTAGGTTGCCACAATTTCCATGAGAAACCAGCAAGTACTTTCAATTCTGCTCCTTCCACATCAACAACTAGTAAATCAAATTTATGGGGTACTTTATAAACAGTAAGTAGTGTATCTAATTTTCTAGCAGTAACTACTATAACTTGTTTAGGATCATATTTAAATCCCCAAGGAGAACGTTCCATAGTTTCTCTGTCAATAGTACAACTAGTATTATTAGGTTCTAACCAAAGTTCTGTTTCACCATCAAAATCAGATATAGCACATTCTGCAACAGCTACCAGATTTCTTTTATGTACTTCTTTACAACGTTCAGCAAGAAAATGGTTAGGTTCTACATACAAACCTTCCCACCCTGCTTCAGCTAACCCCCAAGTGTTTGACATATTATAACCATCAAAAGCACCTACTTCAACAAAATAACCATTAAGTTTGTCATTGAAATATATTCCATATAACTGATTTACATTTGCTAATTGACAATCTTGTGCTATTTTATATGTCATATTTTATCCTAAGTGTGCAAAGATTTTTGGAACAATATATTCCCAACTAAATTTCTGATGTATCTCTTCTAATTCGTCTTCATCTGGTGGAGTGGGTGTAAGTACTAGAATATCTTCTAATTGTTTTGTTATGTCACTATGCATATCCACAAATATACCATGTTTTCTATACCATCTATAAGTATCTAAAGCAGGTACAATTGGTACTGCCCCACAAACTAAACCTTCTACACCCATCATCTCAAAACCCTCA
>Ga0315294_10001677_pt1 | contig 24215 bp, 43 predicted proteins | sample YL17G13_40_MG_FD_203626 | JGI IMG/M metagenome (GOLD analysis project Ga0315294, IMG submission 203626) | Sediment microbial communities from Yellowstone Lake, YNP, Wyoming, USA - YL17G13_40 | ecosystem: Environmental > Aquatic > Freshwater > Lake > Sediment | place: USA: Wyoming | collected...
TCAACACTTCGACAACGCCGCATAGTGATTCGTGTCGATTAGGTGGACAATCATGTGAGCCTCGTAAAGTAACCTTCACGTCAGCTACACGAAGATCAAGTATGCTAAGCAGTTCTTCTCTGCTTAAAGATTCCAGTCGTTTGCCATCATGTTGAATCATTTATCGACTCAATAAATATAAAATGCCTAAAAAAAGCAATAAATTTGCCGACTAAAGGTTGAAGCATTAGTGGTCGAGGCGGGACTTGAACCCGCACGCCTTACGGCACATGATCCTAAATCATGGGCGTCTGCCAATTCCGCCACTCGACCAGAGCGGCAGTGTTACATTCAAAAGCTTCTTGATGCGTAACCCCTCTCCTGCCGCTTTCTCCCATGAGTTTAAGTATCGGGAGTGGTACACTATGTGTCGAGGAAGGTCTAACATCAAGACAATATATTTATACCTAATACCAACAAAAACACAAGACTAACGCTCCGTAAAAACACATTTATATTTCGGCTTCGAAAGTCCATCTTTAAGTCTAGGTGACCCAGGACGTTGTATTTCCCAAAGTGCTTCAATTAACTTATCTTTTTGGTCTTCATTCATATGTAACAAATGAAGACTGATTAGTTGAAGAATATATCTCGTCTGTTCATCTTCGGAGTGAACAATGAATTCAACCATATCACGATTGATTAGCTGTGGCGGAAGTGTTTCCACATGTGCTTCGTAATCATCTTCTTTATAAATGATTTCCATCACTTTGGAAGTCAAATCAATTTCCAAATAGATGTATTCATTTTTCAAAACAACAATATCGGTGTAAATATTTACAACTTCTACCAACCATGATTTTCCTTCATTGGTATGAATATTTACCAAGTCTCCGATTTTGGCTTTAGAAACATCTACAGGCATCATGCCCATACCTGCCGTGCAATCACCATCATTCATATTGTTGAATTTCTCGGGCGGCGTCTCGTTTTTTGTCGGCTTGTCGTTTGTCATGTAATTGTTTGCCTTTCGCAATTCCCAATTTGACTTTAATCTTCCCATTGGCAAGGTGAAAGTCTAACGGAATAATGGTGAACCCTTTTTGAGAAGCCTGTGCCGCCCACTTTCTGATTTCTGCTTTCTTCAATAGTAATTTACGTTTGCGAATCGGATTGTATGTTGTAAATGTGATTTTATTGACATACTCGTCAATATGAGCATTGTGCATCCACAATTCACCATTCTCTATAAACCCATAAGCACCATCTAATGATGCTTTGTGTCCAATTAAACTTTTGACTTCACAACCAATCAATACAATGCCAGCTTCGATGGTATCGAGAATCTCGTACTCAAAGTAGGCTTTGCGATTACTACAAATAAGCCGTTCAAATTTTTTAATTGGCTTATTCATTAAAATTCTTCATCCGTAGCCAATCTAAATTCATTGGTATGTCGCATTGTTTCAATCTTCTGATCTTCGAGACTGACTAAAACACAATGTCCAGTATCCCCATCCTTATTTGCAATCTCTGTCAAAAACACAAATAATTTGGGCTTACTTCTCCCATACCCCAATGCCCCATAGTATTTAACTCGGTCTTCTTCCGACAGACCGTCCCAATATTTGGGATTAAAAAATTTCGCATCCCAAACAACAACTTGTCCTGGTTTAAAAGTTTTAGTCATTTGGCAGGTATGTGGATCGTTTTTCATTTCCAATGACCTTCTCGTTTCAATTTCCTATATGTTTCATGATTCAACCAACCTTTCTCGGTCATATAGCCCCAAGTTTCTTTTTTGGGTCCATGAAAAATTAAAGTCCAAGTTGGTTGAATGATTTTTGCTATCTTGTGATATTCCCCGCTAGCATGGCGAAAAAACATCTTAATGGCAAAGTTATCATTCGTTTTTGAAATAGGCCAAGTTTTCCAATTAAAAAATTCCTCAATATATCCACCTTTTAAGATAATGCCAAAAAAAGACCACGGATGATCGTGAGGATGTTTATCTTCGTCGGCTTTAGCAATGTAGTGTAAATAGATTCCAAACCACGGCGAATCAAAGAATCGCCAGCGGCGAAAATGCAATTCACCCTGTTTGCTTCTTATTTCCTTTACGAGAAACAGTCCCATTTTTCTTTCCTTTAACTACCTTGAAGATTCGATGCCAATTTTTGGCCCATTCTTCTTCGGTAATACTTAATGGTCTAGGCGTATCACCTTTACCTGCTGCACTTTCTCCACTCATAAACCTGCTATCTTCCTATTTATAATGTCGTCCACTTCTGCAATATAGGAGTCGGTGATCTTTTGGATTTCCGCATCCAAATCTTTCGAATCCTGTTTTTGACGAAATTTCTTACGAATATTGCGAATAGCAATTTTCGTATCTTCCGACAATTTCTTTAAATGAGCAATCGTTTCCTTTTTTTGATCGCCACTAGGAGGCGGCACGCTTACTAAAACTCTCGTTTTAGAAAAAGCATAAGCAGAAAACCCTGCATCTGTTAAACTTTTTGCTATTTGATTTGTTTGACTTGCGTCATAAGGATCAACATGAATTGCATCTCCAATCTTACCTGTAAAAGCAATATGCTTTATGGGCGTCATCTGCCCATAACAAGGAACTTTTACAGTGTCGATCATTCCTGGCGACGTTGTGCCACCACGAATTCCAATAATAGAATCAGACAGATTTGCTACTGCCTTTTCCATATTGATTTTCATTTCACTTACTTCAGCACAAGCACATAATACCCTCCAAAAACTTTTCTAATTGTTAAACTCGATTTTGAATGATTTCCCACCATTCTTTCATATCCTTAAAATCATGCTGTCGTGCAGCCTTTTTAAAGGACTCAGCATAATCTTTCGCCCATTGCGGACAACAAGGCAAATATTCTTGCAAAGCTCTATTTACCCAATCCGGTCGCAAAAACCCAATTGGATTATTGGGTAACGAACCTGCCGCACGCATTACCAATTCGTGAACTTCTGTTTGTTTGTCGAAATACTTATTCCAATCCACCCGTGGCGATCCAATTATTGACCACATTTCCATGCGATCATCACCTTGGAATTGATCGGGTTCAATCAATATTTCTCGAAACAAAGGCAATAAACTATAATCAGCTTTGTTCGGATTCGAGGGCGTCAAAGTCGTCAATTTTCTTTTTCCTCCCTGCAATTTTTTTCGATTTCGGTGGTGCCGTGGCATCAATGCCTGCTCCCGTCAGCAACACCTGTAATCTAGTAATTTCAATAGTTAATTCCGAAATGCTTTTAGCTTGTCGTGTCGTCTGTGCCACCAAATCAACGATTACACCTTGAGGATTTGATTGACAGCGTTCTTCAAAAGCAATATTCGTCATTTCTCTTTTTATTTTTCGTTAAAGATCAGTGCCTTCGAAACTGAGCATTACATATTTCACCATGACTTCAAAATTACCTTTTTGTTACATTGAGGGCAATCAATCCACTCATGACCATCAGGACCACCACTGTAATCCCGACCTTCATACTTTTTTACGTCATTTGGGACGTATTCCAAAGTTGCTCCGCAATTCAGGCAGATTTTTTGCTTAACAACCGACTCGTGCGGCTTTGGATCAATGATTTTTACCACCATCGCACTTCCTTTCCGCCCGAACAGCGGGCAGATTTGATTATACCACGAAAATTGATTTCGTGAACTAACGTCGATCTGAATTGTGACGTTTGCAGACAATCACGCAATTTTCAGCCTTAAATGGCTCATTGCGGTGTCCAGGTAGACGCTCAACACTCATGATATCAGAACAACAGCCTTTGTTTCTATTGTCATAGAAACAATGGTGCCCGAAGGTGTTGGCTACAGATATAAGTAATTTATACTTCTCTTTATTTTTACCAAAATCATCCCATGCCTTGAGAATTTTCTCTTCAGAAAAGCTCTCTTCTGACATTTTACTATAGATCAATTTCTTCAATTGAAGACGTTTGTTCTGATAGATTAGCCAGTCAGCACTTCGTGGTTTTAATTGTTGCCGTTCAAATTCGAGATAAACATCGTGAACAGCATTATAAAGAGGGAATTCTATGAATTTCATACAACAGCCAATTGATCTGATATGGAGTCAGCCCATATGAACATTTCAACAGGCTTAGCCATTAAATGTTTGCTTCGTTTGGAATATTCTTCATCAGTCCAAGTTTTTCTAATTTCAGCACATTGCTTTTTAATTTGAGAAGGGGTTGGTTCAAATACATTCTTAGGAGCTACATTTCGATAAGCCATGATAACATCCTGAATTAATATTCTTCGTTCGCCAATTCACCGGGTTTCAATTTTCGATAATTGTAAAGTTTAGTTGTTTTCCAAACTTCTTGTTGGAGAACAACTAATTCGCTCTTCTCTTCTGGACTGAGAATTTGATTGACTTCTTTAAAAATCAATTCCCATCTTCGATCTTCGGATTTCGTCATTGTAATCTCCATGTAAAAGTAAAATTATAATGAATATCTAAATTTCGTCAATATGAAAATGCCTTTGGTGGGACTTGAACCCACAAGCTCGTTTAAAAAAGCGGCAGATTTTAATTCACCGGCTGCCTAGAGCCGTGTCTGCTGTGTTTGCCAATTTCACCACAAAGGCTTCAATCTAACCCCAATGAATTTCTGTCATATTTCACCAAGACAATCAATCAAATGTTCAAAATGTTTGATAAACGTTTTCCACCGTATACGATCCAAATTTTGTATTTCACAAATGTGAATATACGCTGATTTAAGTTCGCCACGTTGCAAAAGTTTAATCACTCTGCCTGCAAAGCGATTCGCTTTACGCTCGTTTTTTGACGCCCAGACCAAATATTCTTCCGACCACTTCTTTTTCTCAAATTCACAAACAATCTTAACTGATACTTGTGCGATGCTGATTGGATTTATGTCTAATCTTGGCAAGTTCAGGATTACAGGTTCTTCTTCCAGAACTACCATCGTTTGCTCCTTTTTTAGTGATAATGTAGGAATCGAACCTAGTGGCAATCCACTCTACTTCTTTTATGCCAATGTTGTAACATCCGTAGAGATCATTATCCCGCTTTTTTATCCTCTTTTCGAGCAAACAATTTGTGCAAACGAGCCGTCACATATCGGTTCGGATCAGCTTCTTTGTTGTCCAATCGATTTCGCAAAGTCGCATACAAACCATGTTCGTCTTTCAACACAACTAAAGCAGCATCATTCAAAGCCTCGGTTGCCTCAGCATCGATCATAGATGCGTGACTGCCGAAATGCGAGGGGAACTTGAACTTCTCTTCTTTGTCGTTGCTTTTCTTAGCCATTTTTTCTAGCCTTCCATTTAGTTTGTAAAATTTGTTTTCTTGCGTCGTATGTCTCGAAATCCGCATGCTCCCATTCACACCAAAGATCAGTAACGATCTGTTTTATTTCGGGAGTCATGTTTGGCACTTCCGTTTGAATGCGGCGAGCCATCATACAATATCTGCATTCACAAGTCATTCCCAAATCCTTTGGTTTTCTAGCATCATCGCCAAAACAAAAGCATGACCCATCTTTTTCTTTTCGTTATTCAATACTTCTTCGTAACTTAAATTGTAGGTTCGATGGTTGTAACCGTCGAAATCCCACAACCAAATTTCTTCGCCCGAATCGTAAAGCTCACGCAGTGTAGCAAACGCCGCAGTTTTTTCAACTGCTTTTGCATAAAGCGGAGCATATATTTTTTTGCGAGCTTCAATGTAAGAATATTTCTCGCCATCCCAATAAGAGAAAAGAGGTTTCTTGCCTTTTCCCATCGGATAACGATCTGCTTTTTTCTTATTCCAACCCCATTGCGCCCACGTAAAATAATCTTCAGTCGGATTTTGCTCGGCATCTACATGTTCTGCGTATACCTTGGCATATTGCCAAGCGTTTTCCATGTTTTGAGCTACATATATCCCATAAAGCTCACAAGGACCGCAATGAAAAGGACTCAAACCATCGCTCCATGTTTTTGAACGTGAAGTCGTATTGATGATTGTCTTTGTGCCAGCCGCTGGCGAATCTCTAAAACCACAAACGTTGACTGGCATAATTATTTTCCCAATTTGTGGGCGTAATATAATCCATGAACCAAACACTAAAATCACTACAACTCCCATAACCCCCTGCCAGAAAATGTCTGGTGGGGCATCTGCGATCAACTGAGGTAACATAAGTATCCTTAGTGGGAGTCGAACCCACATGCCCGAGGGCGCTAGATTTACGTCTGCCGATTCCGCCATAAGGCTAAATTAAATCAATCAATTCGCCAACCGTTTGAATATTTTCAATATCGTTTGGTTTAATAGAAATATCAAATTCCTTTTCGAATTCAATGATAAGTTCAATGAAGGAAATAGAATCGACTTGTAAATCTTCTAGAAAACGAGTTTCTGAATTTACATTTGCTTGGGGATAGGTCTTTTTAATTACCTGTATGACCCGATTTAGCTGATCCATTAGTTTCTCGTTTTGTGTGTCGCACGCTATCATAGCATTTTTCACACAAATGAAAAATATCGATATGTGTGTGGTCGTCACGATACCATGTTCTTTTCTGCACTTCAATCCACGTTTCTGGCATCTTGCCATCTTCGGGAAATTCGACCGTTCCACATAAATCACACGTCCATTTTTCAACAGTTAATTTGCTCATTCTAGTATCCAAGCGGGTGACAAGGGAATTGAACCCTCACCGGCATAAAGCACGGACTAGTTTTCGAAGCTAGCACAACGAGCCAATATTTGTCTATCACCCGAATATAGCAATGTTAAAACATATTGCCAGACCAAATGTGGAAGGCGTAGGAATCGAACCTCTAGGCATCCACCTCGACTCAATAATGCCGCTTAATTTACAGTCAAGTGCGAGGAACGCCGTCCAAATTTTCTTAAAAATTAAATTGTCAAAGAACAGTGAGAGAGGTGGGGATCGAACCCACATATGGTGATCTTGCGATCACCGTCTTTACCATGTAAACCTATCTGCATTCCAATATAAATTGGACAAGAGTCGAAAAGTTATTCTTTTTGACTACTCTCTCATTATCAGTGTGCCGTACAGGAGTTGAACCTGTAAGTCCGTTGGGAGTCTTGGTTACAGCAAGATGGGCCTGCCAATGCCCAAACGACACATATTTTACTTCAATTTATTCAACCAATAATTACCACCTTTTGGTGGAACTTTATCATTCCAATAAGCTAAACCATATTTGATAAACCATTCTGATTTCCAATATGGCTTATTTGAATTTATCGCTTTTGCCTCTTGAAATTTACCTCTAAACATCATTTGTTTCCTCGCTAGTCTAGGAACGAATGGCCATCTGGATATGTTTGGGTGAACACAAACATATGCGGGCACATCTTGTATATTATTATGTTTTTTAAAATGGTTCATTGCACGGTGATTGCCGTCAATGATAGTGAGAGGTCCATCTTCTATATTTGTGGCAACGATCATCAGCGATTCGTTCCGTTGCAATCGAATATCCAAATTTCTAGATAAGATTCGTTCGTCAATTCTTTTCGTTGTGTCATCTGGCAATAGGTCCATAACATCGATTAGACGATTAGTCTTATTGTGCGTCATTTTGCCAAACTCGCCAAGTAAAAAAATCCGCTCTAGTTCAGAATCATCAAGCAACACCCAATTGATTTGGAACTCTGCTATCGGGCATATCTGATCCATTTTATAGCTGCCCAATTTTACATTGCAATTAGTTGCTTTTTCGTGGACTTGCAATGTATCGAGATCGACCGATTCAATTATTCGCATATCTATCCTTGTTCTTTTTTCTTTGTCTCAAATTTGATCCATTTTCGTATAGAGTTATCACTAACTCCATATTTCTTTCCTGTTTGGACATATCCTAATTCTTCTATATCTTCAAGCAAAACAGACAAATCGGGACGATTTTTTATTTTTCTATTCTGATCTTTGCATATGTCGCTACATAGTTTGCACCATTTTGATTTGTTAGTAATTTTTTTATAACAATTTTCACATTGTTTAATTTTGCCGCTGCCGTTATTGCAAAATGTTGTTGTTTGCGAATGACAATTAGGACACATAAATCTCAAATTTTCTTTACAACAATTTGACCAATCTCCATCAATATGATCCACCTGTAAAGTTAATGATTCTCCTTCCCAATTTGGTCCTCTGCTGCATTTTTTACAAATATATGGTTCGCCTGATTCTTGTAAAGCACGTCTTATTTGACGACTTCTTAATCTTTGTTTGTAACCTGAAATTAACAATTCGCTATAATGTTTTTTAGCATTTAATCCAGCTTTAAAAATGCCTGCTTGGGATGGTTTCCAAAAATGGGATGTATCTATTTCGTATTCTTTTATTAACGATTTTATTCGTTGATAAGTATTTCCTCCTCTATTTGTTTCTAAAAAATTAAAAACATCTGTATAACATTTCGATTGTGCAACTGCTTCTTCTAATTTTTCTTTTGTGTAAATTAATTTGCTCATGCTCTATATAAGTAAAGCATTGGCAAAAAACACAATAAATTTGTTCGAATATTTTAAAAACAGCTTAAATCAAACAAATATTCGAACAAGTGTGGCCCCCCGGTTCCGCCCCGAGCTTTCTAGGTTTTCAGCCTAGCACTTTCACTAGATTAGTTTGGGCCACAATATTAAACAATCAAACGTTTCTTCGTTCCTACTTCAATTAAATCGCCAGTATTTACTTCACGATTTAAATCTTCGCACAATTCACCATTAACTTTAACCAACCCAACACAAACTAGGCGACGACTTTCAGATAATGAAATTACCAAATTGTGTTCTTGTAAAATCTTAACTAAAAGTGTCATTTTTTTGACCTTTGGTCTATGTTGCGAATAATCTCAACTTGTATTGCACGTATATCCTTTTCAAACTGTTCGTGTCGTTTCTTCTCTGCCCACATATTCACCATAGTTATACAAACGTAAATGAATACGATGCCTAATGACACAGCCGTTACATGTTTCCAAAAATTATCCATTCATTTCCTCAGTAGCCGAGAAAGGAGTCGAACCTTCAACCACCTGATCCTAAATCAAGTCGCACTGCCAATTAGCGTACTCGGCCATAAATTATACTTTTGCTACATCGCAACGATAATAATTATCTCTCCAAATTTCTTGTAAATAACAAGTTGCATCTTCTGCTTCTTCTGAACTATCAAACTTAGAGGCAATGTGTTTACACCCCAATATGGGTTTGCTATTTTCCAAAAATCCCAAATAACTTAAGCCAAATTGATGTTCAACTGTTACTAAAAACATTTCAATCTCAACAGTAGCCCAGGTGGGAGTCGAACCCACAACCACCACTTTTTGAAAGTGGCCGCATCTGCCAATTAGCGTACCGGGCCAAAATTATTTTAATGCTGAACCACACCAAGGACAAAAATCAATAACGATAAAACTTGTCCCTCCATCATGGATTATAATTCCATATTTTCCAATCTTATCTGCATACACAATCAAAGCATCTGGACAATCGAAACGATCTGAATGCTGTTTGCAGACCCGTTTAAATTGATCTGTCATCATTTTACAACAATGTTTTTTCATGGCTTTTTATTTCGATAATGTTCCGACAATTTGCCATCTTTAGTAACAATGCCAGCTTGTATCAAAGCTTTTAAACCTTCTTCTCGATTCTTTTTTAATTTGGTTAAAATAAAACCAAATTTACCCATATTTTTATTCATAGTAGCTTGGGAGGGAGTCGAACCCTCATGCATCACGATATTTTAAGTATCGCCGCCATACCAATTAGCGTACCAAGCCATAAGTTGTTGAGGCAGGATTCGAACCTGCAAAGGTATGGCCTATACCGCCAGCCTCTTTTGGCTGGTGCGTCTGCGTTCCGCCACCCAACAATAAAGAGGTGTTTGGCTCAATGGCTTTCGCTCAACTGAAACCCTTTACCTCTATTCTTTACTTTTTGCTCTAAGAGCTTTCAAAATTTCACGTCGATAATCAATGTATTCTTTGAAGTAATCCAAGTGACAGTTCATGTCTTTGTCTCTATATTTCCAATCCTCCCAATACCAGGATTGCCATCCCTCAATATACATTCTCTTTTCGACTACTTTAAACAAATTTTCTAATCGTTGAACATTTAATCGACTCAACAATTCAGGCGATAATATTTTAAGTGGTTTCATTGTTTACGCCATTTACGCCACAAGGCTAACTTTTCATCAGAGAGAGGACTGCAATTTATACAAATAAGCTTACTTCTATCTCCAGTGCTTACATCAACCTGTCTTAAAAAATGTTCTTTTATATGCTGTGGAATTGCATCTACAATTTCATCAGCATTTCCTTCTTCAATGCAATCTAGAATTTCTATAGCCAAGGTATTTTCGGTGATAATGCCTTGTTCATACATTTCTAAAAGGCGTTGATATTTCATTTAATTCTCCAGTAGTTGGGGCAGGATTTGAACCCGCACGTCATTTCTGACACCAGTTTATCAATGTAGTTCTAACTTGCATTCCAATTAAGGACAAGGATCGTCAAAACAGCAGCCTTTCGGCACTGGCATGTCTACCATTCCATCACCCAACTAATTTCACAAGCGGAACGGACAGGAATCGAACCTGCGAAGCTTTCACCCAGCCGATTTCAAATCGGTGTCCTCGACCAACCGGACCCGTTCCATTTTCAGTGCCCTCGACAGGATTCGAACCTGCACGTCTTTACAAACACGATGCTCTCAACATCGGGCGTCTACCGTGAATTCCGCCACGAGGACATACATCGAGCGGGTAGGGGGGAAGTCGAATCCCCAAGGGTTTTATCCTCGTCCCGTTTCCAACGGGGTGCCATCGCCAATTGGCTTGCCTACCCAATATCAATTTTCTCAACTTTGAAACCGTTGTAAGTTAATACATCTGCGCATAATTTCAAAAATTCTTCAACCGTCAAGTCTCCTTTAGCTTGATTAGCTGCTTTACAGGTTATTCCTAAATTTTCTAAACTGTTATCGCCACCTCTTGACACAGGAATCATATGATCGAAATGGCAGCGGGAAACAAGGGAATTGAACCCTCACCGGCTTTCACCGGACCTATTTAGCGGACAGGCTCGACAACCCATTATTCGACTATTCCCCTTATTTTATTTTCTTTTTCGATCACTTTCTTCAAGTGCTTGTTTAATTTTAATACCCAACAAATCTATTTCAGGTGCTGTATATCTCATTCCATGAGCATCAGCGATTTGAAATAAACATCCTTCATGAGCCCAAGGTTTCCACATTTCCAGTTGTCCGCCTCGACACACAAATTTCAAATCTTCCATCAAATCTTTGTCACAACTCACTTCTTCTAACCAACTTGAAACTATTGAAGATCGGTGTCCGCCTCTGACTCGTTGGACAAATTCTTCATATACTTGTTGGTCGGTCATCGTTTTTCTTTCAAAGTGCGGTTTTGTAACTGTTTTTCCCGGTTCGTAATCGTTTTTCTTGACTCTAACTCTTATAAGAGCATGAAAACTTGCACCAAATGTAATCAATTAAAACCTTTAACCGAATTTAAAAAACACAAATTAAATTACGGCTCGCATTGTAAAAAATGCAACAACAAACTTTATAAATCAAATAGAAACACTCCCCGACAAAAAGTTGCTCAAGCATGGCGAACTATGAATTGCCGTGCTTTAAACCGTGGTAAATATTGGCCCACTTACGCATATGTTGAAATTCGTATGACACGAGAAGACTTTATTAATTGGGCACTACCTTATTATGAAGAATTTATGGCTAAATTCAAACAAACTCCAGTAGTAGACCGAATCGATTCAACTGGTCACTATGAACTTAAAAACCTCCAAATCATTAGCAAATCTGAAAACACTAAAAGAATGCACACATTCTTCACACCTCAGTCTCTAGCAAAATTTATTGTCAATCAGTGCTAGAAAAACGACTTATCAATTGAAGACGTAATTCTAGAAACAAAAAAAGCCAGTCAGCGGGAATGAATCCCGCTGACTGGCTTTATACAGATTTCTCTGTCTCAGACCATAGCGGTATTCGCTGTATCGTTGCTAAACAACGACAGTGAATATAAACTATAGAGTGAGGATAGAGTAACCACGTTCAGATTTCCTTTATTTTGTGACACCCAAATTGTTGGGCATCTTATTGTATGCCGCCCACTTCAAATTTTTGAAGGGAAAGCGAAAAATTTTCTTCGTAGCTCATTATACGCCAAAAATCTCATTTGTAAAGTAGTCCGAGAAAAATTTTTTCAGTAATCGGTTCCAGGGTCAGTAACCGTGCCTTCACCACGAGTTACGAGTTTTCTCAAAACCTTGGCATCCATGTCGTCCGACAACGTATGCACGCTGCCATCAACAAAAACTGCCAATGCGGCACCTGGATGGAAAGAAAAAATTTCATCATTTGGGCCACAATTATTGTCGGTCCAAGGGCAATCAGCAGGACCACCTTCTGGAATGGCATTGTTATTGATGACACTTTGCAAAGCTCCTACAACAGAGTTCTTGGAACCAGAGACACCATTTCCGTTGTCAGGTTCGGCCCAACGATTAATGCAACGATTTCCGCTTGTTGTTGGAGGATCAGCATTATTTCCAGCGGCATTTACTGGATCGGGGTAATTTGATTTCATGAATGGCTTTAACGATTCATGTTGTCGCCCGACATCTTCAGCAATTGCGATTGTGTGACTTGTGCCATCTTTAACTTTGGCTAACTTAGATTGACCTAGTGCCAAAGCACCATCCATACGAACGGTTGCAGTATTATTTCTAACGCCTGTAGATGGATCAATATCTGTGTAGACGGTTGGCATGTAGTCGGTTTGACCATAGCCTAAAGGATCGGCATCGTCTACAGGATTTGATGGACACAAGAAAACAGCTATTTTATTTTTTGCGGCAACTTGATTATTTGGGGCACGTTTATCATTATAGGCAAATTTTTGATTATAAATGCTAGAAACGTTTTGTTCTTCTAGATAAGGCAAAATTTGTGTGAAGGTAGATTGTAGATCGAAGGCTGTTTTAGGCGTGCCTGTGCTGTAATCGGTTCCTTCGCCGCCTGAAGGAAGTTTTTTGGTAGCACTTTCAAAATTAAGAATGCCCAATCCCAATTGTTTTAGATTATTTGTGCATGAACTGCGTCTAGCTGCCTCACGAGCAGACTGAATCGCTGGAAGCAAAAGTGCTACTAAAACGCCAATAATAGCAATTACGACTAATAACTCGACAAGCGTAAAACCACGTTTCGTCATTGTGTTCTCCTTTTAGTTTAAAAACTATTTAAGAAGAACATTATCCTAATCTATGTTAGGATTTAGTTAAGTTTTTAATAGACAATTGTTCAATCTCAACAACTGTCGCATTTCTAATAATTACTGGCAGCATATTTCTATGAACCGCAGCAAAAATTTTATTGCCGAAGGCGACGGGCAAGTAGCACAACAGGGAAGTGGTGCCCATATATCGGGCTAATGGGTTTTCAATGTAGCCTAATTTCATCGATCTATAGCCTCCAATATTTCATTTTTAGCCATTGTTGGCAATTGATCGTATATCATACGCATCATTTTGCGGCGAACATCTATTGGCAGATGAGTGAGGATTGTGCTACGTGCTAAATGTTTATTCATTGGACCAATCATGAATTTAAATCTTTTCTTACTTTTAAAAAATTTCATAAAAAAATCTTTTTCCTTGGGAAAAGTTTAGGCTCATGTTTTTCAACAGTTTTATGTGCCCACGGAAAAGCTTTCAACCCAGGAGCATCTACGTTCAAAAAGGGACACAATTTATCCCAACCATCGCCCGCACAAACATCCATAATCAACAAATCATCAGGGCGATCTTTGAAATAATGTTTTACATCAACTTGATGCTGCATATAAATTGATCGAATGACTTCTTTGTCCCATTGATACCATTTACCTTTTTGGTAAGCACAATGTTCACCAAAAATCAAATCAAATATAAATGGAAAAGTTTTGTGGGACTCTAATTCAAAAAACTTTCCATGAAATTTGTTTTTGAATGATTGAAACCATGCATCGAAATCTTCTCGATGGGTTAAGATAAATTTGCTGCCGGGGTAAATCCTATCGAAGTTTTTATAAAATGGAATTGTAATAGAATCAGTAAGACCATCTAAAACGTTCAATACGTCCAATTGACCATTGCCGTTTTTTAATTGCAAATAAGTGGTATTATCGAGCGGAAAATGACCAGATTTAAAGCCTAATTCAATGAGAGCTTCATTTAAACTAGATGTGCCTGTTCTTGAATGCCCGATTCCAAATATTTTCATTTACCAATCCAATAATCTAACACCTCTAACATTTTCACCCTATTTTCTGATTTTTGAAAAACTTCGAAAATCGGAGTGAATTCATCTTTAGTTAAAGGTCGCAAATTTTGTTTTGGTTTTTTGGCAACATCTTCATAAAGAGAGCCTGTCACCATAATGGTCAGACATGGTGCGTCAATAGGACGAACATAATGCCATTCTTTAGGGTTGGTCATTTCATAGGCAGACCATTCTCGCAAATAAAATGGTCCCATTTTAGGAGGTGGCGTATCTCCATCACCAAAACCGATACCAGTTTCATAATTACCACCACAAAGCAGCATCGCAGATGGCCACGGATGAGGATGATAAAGAGCTTCTTCGACAGAACAAGGATGAATTTTGTGTAAATAAACACGATATTCATGTCCATCCACATTCATCTTAGTCCAGATGCGTTCAACAAATGGCTTTTCGTAATCAATAAACAGACTTTGCCAATTGCCTTGACTTTGCAAAGGATAGTAAAGCTGATTAATCACTGATCGAAGAATTTTTATCATGAATGTTTCTCTAGTTCTTCTTGGCACTTTAGACAAGTGACCACCCAGGGAATAGCCTTCAATCGCACCAAAGCGATTGGCTTGCTACATTCCTCGCAGTTGCCGAATTCTGGAGAATCGATTTTCTCCAATGCTGAACAAATGTTCGCCAATTCTTCGGCGGCATTTTCGCTTAAACCGGCATTCACATTGTGAAAAGCGGTATCTTGGGCACCATCGGAAATGTCATCTGAGCCGCCGTCAGATACGAGAGTATCTAATTCGCCAGTGATTTGCCGTTGCAATTGTGCTTTTTGTTCCAAGAGTCTTTTTCTCAAAGCCGCTAAATCGGTTTTGCTGATATTGCTTGCATTTGATTTCATTTTTTTAATCGTCCATAAATTGAATTGTGCCCCACCCAGCCGTTGATTCCGCCTTTGTTGTTCCCGATTTGATATCGGTCTCCTTGAATGGCTTTTATCAAATGTAGATATTCTCGACCCTTTACTTTACATAGAACAATATCTCCAACTTCTAAATTTTGTGCAGGTTCAACAATACAAAGTTGACCACTTTCAACTTTGCCTTGCATAGAGTTGCCTTTCGGACGAAATTCTACGGTTTCGCCCGCTTGCAATTTTTCGATGTAATGACTAGCCCATCCCATTTTGAGGATTATACCACGTTTTTTCAACTTGTAAAGTTAGAGTGGTGAATAACATCGGGAATGTTGGACATAGCCTCAGGAATGACAGCTTGCACGACTGGCAATGATTTTGGACCCCAACGTGCAGGCTTGTCTGGACAGGATTCGGTTGCAAATGCCAATTTGTTCAAAACAACGCCTTCTCTCTTAATTTGGCATCCACACAATCCGCATTGATCGTCTTGGAAAAACGGACATTTGGTGCAAATGTTATCGTAGATATCTGCAATCTCTTTTTCACTTCTTAATGGTCGTCCTTCTCGATTCCAATTAATCATAGATGTTCCTAAATTCTTCAGTTTTTTAAACAAACTGACTTTTTCAGTAACAACTTCAACTTCTTCTCTAGAAATAGATTCTGCCTTTTCTTTGATTTTGTCATCAATTAGTTGGAAATTACAATTCTTCCAATCCTTTATTGATGTGCCAAATCCATATCCAGCCATAGCTTTTGATACTTTATATTTATTAACTATATGGTCACTCAATACTTTTCTACGTTTGAGTTCCCACTTATTGATAAGAACAATATTGTCTTTTTTAATAAGAAGTTTTTCAGGTCTATCGTAAATATTTGCCACTCGCATAGGTCCACTCATGGCAAATGACGTTTCAAATACAGGAGATATAGTTATAGTGGTTCCATGCATATCACATCCACGCCATGCATTTTGTGCAGTGTTTCCACAAAGATCATTTGGATAGCAACCATAATTACCAGTACACCAACCTGCGCATGGTCCTTCTGACGGTTCAAGATATAGTTCTAACTCAATTGGTTTTGTGCAATCTGGCTGGTTCATTGTTTCTGAACCAAATGGTGTTATAAAATCTTTGCGCCAAGCCCACGCCGCACCGCAATCGCCGTTGCCTAACACTAAATGCACTGCAACAGTAATGGTGGTATCTCCACCATAAGGACTATCCATTACTTGAACTACATCTAACCACATGCTTCCAGTAAAAGGAGTTAAACACACACCGGCACCTTTACAATGACTAACTCCACATTTGTAAGGACAAGGACAATGAGAATCTATAAGTGCCTGGACACCACCAAATGATTCACAGGTACTGGGTGATGATTCGCAAATAGCATTCCAACTATCTGCACAACAAGAATCAAAAACGCCGCCTGGAGATGGACAGTGTGTACCACCTATAGTACTGGGGCAAAAACCGCCAGCCTCATTAATTTGTTGCGCCCAAAAACAACAAAATGGATCATCTGGACAATTATTAGTTAACGTCCATTCTCTCCAATGAGTGCAATAACCATTACAACTGAGACAGCATTCTTGAGGTCTACTAGGATTTAAATGGGTACAATACTCTCCACCATTTGGAAATGTTCCGCAAGGGGGACAGCAACAACCTGTAGGTCGTCCGTCACAAGGCGAACCACAACCAAAACATGGCGTATCGCTAACTCCAGGTGCTTCAACACATCCTTTTATTTTATACTCTGGGGCGTCTTGTATATTTATAGTAGTTCGCCAATACGTCGGCGCACGCCCATTTTTGCACCAAAAACATGAAATAGCGCAACAACCGCAGCACGCAGAAAAACAGCTAGTATCTGACATAAACCCCTTTTAAAAATACAATTAAATATAGTAATTAAAGATATTTTAAAATTTGAGATTTACCAAATAATTTGGGATTTGGTTTATTAGCTCGCAAACTTTTCACTTGTTGTCTAGCTGTTTTCCAAAATCTCAAATCTACAAGTTTGAGATTTTTTGTTGATAAAAATGAGAAAATATCTGCACTTATTGCAAATTCATACAGAATGCCAATATTAGTTAACACCTTTAAAAAGTTTTCAATTTCTAAAAGTGTTATTTGATCGACTATATCAGCGGCAAACCAATGGGTTACAGGCATATTTCCATCTGTAGATACAGGTATAGATAACATACAATACCGATTATTTTTATATGCAAAAATTTCAGCACATATCATGTCTCTAACGACTTCTGCATCTTCTTCTGCTACTAAGAAACAAATAGAAGTATTTTTAATAATTGGCATTCCTTTTTCATCTGTATTCATGTAATCTCCTAAAAGGCGCATAGACAAATATGCTGTTTTACTATATATTTTAGATATGAAATGTCTCATCAAAATACAAAATTGTTATTCTTGGCTATTTAGTCCCGACGAAAAGCTTAAAACCAATTTATGGCTCGCTTTACGATTCAGAGAACTGAATTACCAGCACAGCCGTTTGTATAAACAAAAAATATGGGATGGCTACACCGATTTTTATAAAAAAGAATCAGGGCGGTTCCTCACAGGTTTGCTTTATCATATTCTCGAAGCCTTAGAACTTTGGGGAGTCGAAGTCGAACTTCAAGACGAACGAAATCAAACCAAATTTCTATACGATGAAATAGACCAAACATTTTTACAACAATGGCAACCACCCGGTGCCCCTAAATTCAATCTATATGATTATCAAGTTGATATTGTTAACAAACTCCTGAAATACAATCGTGGAATTGTCAGTAGTGCCACAGGCTCAGGCAAAACTGAAATCATGATTTCTATTCTTAAAACCATTCCACCAAACACACCCACACTAATTCTGGCAAATAAGAAAAGTCTTGTTCAACAAAACTATGATCGATTAGGTGAGTGGGGATTCAAAGACTTCGGCAGATTATATGATAAATATCAAGAGCCAAACGTTATCACATGTGCCACCGTGCAATCTTTGCACAAAATAGAAAAATTATTGCCACATATTCGATGTCTTATCGTGGATGAAATCCACGACATGATGAGCAAAACTCCCAAAAAGTTTTATAACAAATTAAAAAATTGTTCTATTCGAGTTGCTGTCTCTGCCACATGGGAAAAATTTGGCGGCAGAGATAAAAGTCAACGATATTCTGTGATGGGATATTTCGGTCCTGTTTTAAAAACAAACTCCGATGTTGCCGAAGGTGGAGTTGTTAAAACTGCTTTGTTGCAAGATCGAGGCACTTTATCAAAAAGCAAATGCACTTTTTATCCCATCCGAGAACCAGAACTCCCTTACGAAGTTTATCTGGATGCTGTTACCAATGGAATTGCAAACAATTGGCATTTCCATGAAGTAGTGACAAAATTAGCTAAACGTATAAAAGGTCGAACACTTATTCTCGTCGAAAGAATAAGTCACGGAGATGCCTTGCACAAGCTGATTCCAGATGTGCTATGGGTTGCCGGAAAAGATGATTTAGATAGTAGAAATTACGTTATCGAAAAACTACAAAAATCATCCAAAGAAAATGTAGTTGCCATTGCAACTCAAGGCATCTTTAATGCTGGCATCAACGTCCATCTCCACAATTTGATTAATGCTGCTGGTGGACAAGCAGAACACATCATCATTCAAAGAATGGGTCGTGGTTTAAGAACTGCCGGTGATAAAGATGAACTTAATTATTACGACTTCGTTTTCGAAATTAATGATTATCTTTTAAAACATTCAAAAAAGAGAATCAAGATTTTGAAAGCCGAAGGTCATGAAGTCGAAATTAAAGCTAATTTAGATTAGCGTTCGGCTGCGTCTGTAACGTCTTTGACTTTCACATTGTGTTGCCATTTATTCATCATATTTTTGATGGATTCCAATGGAACACCATGTGTATTCTTATCAGCCAACTCTTTGGCAAACACATCCAATTTGTCTCGATTCATATATTTATCGGACAACAAATCACGATTGGCAGTCCAATGTGGCGAAGTTGGCTCTTGAATTCTAATGTCGTAATTGGCAGCTTGCGCATAGCGTACATATGCACCAGGATCACGAGCGGTGATATTTGTATTATCAACGATCAAGGGAGTCACACCTTGATCTACTGCCAACTTAAACTTCGTCAAATTATCGCTATGAGCCGCCTTCAATTTACTTCCATGCCAATTGCTTCGATATTCAACAATTTCTAAGACCTGTGCCATTTGCTGAGCAGCAGTTAAGGCTTCGTAATACTTGTTTTTGTCAGCGAGTGCTTTGAATTCCAAGAATGAATCTTCAGCATCAGCTTTGACCTTGGTCCACTTTACCGAAAACCAGAATTTCTTGATTTCCTCGCAAAATTCCCAAGCGGTTTCCAAGGAAAGAGATTCAGGCGTAATATGCCCTAAAGCCCGCAGTTTGTTGGCGATTGGATGAAACCAATTATCGGTGGCAAAAATGTGACCATCGGGAGTTCCACCATGCTTTTTGAGCAATTCCTTAGCAGTAGTGGATTTCCCAGAGCCTGGAATTCCACGCATGATAAAACAGATTTTTTGATTGTCCATTTTAGTTTCAAGCCAGTTATCGAATTTTTCCATAGTTCCTCATTATACCATGATAAACAGTGGTTGTAAACTAGCCGGATGGTTCGCCATAAGTATTTTCGGGCGGTTTATGGACTAGTAGTTTTTGGGGTGGGGCTCCACCAGCCAATTTGGCAATCAAATCCATAATTGTGCCATTGCCATTTTGGATATCTTGCATGATATCTTCATTTGAAGTAGTGATTAAACCTCGGTTCAATAAATCACTTAAAACCTTTTTATCGATAGACCCAAGCGGCATATCCAAAATAGCTTCATCGTCATTGATGTTCAATTTATCTTTGAGATAGTTAAGGATGACGCCTTTAATGCCTTCTCGTTTAGCTTCCAATTCTTCAATCCAAATTTTAAAACTAAAACCTTCGTTTGATCTAAATAATTTGCCTTGTCGCTCATAGGCAGGAGTAATTGGCAATTTTGGAGGTGGCGAAGATGCTGGCTTTCGATATGTTTTGCCTTGTCGCTCATAGGCTGGTGGCAATTTAGGTGGTGGACTTGCTGGTTTCATAACTTTATATAGCCCGACAAAGCCAAAATCAAAGCTTGTCGAACAGCAATGCCATTTTTAACCTGATCCCAATATTTAGCTCTTGGGTCACCATCAAAATCTATCGAACACTCTGGACCTCTTGGAAGGGGATGCAAAACAATGGCATCTTCTTTAATAGGTTTGTAATTGGCATTTAGAAAAATGTTGGGAGAACTAAAGTTACCAGCATGTCTTTCAACTTGATATCTAGTTAGATAAACAACATCGCATTGGATTAATTTTGATTTATATTCTTCTAATTCTTTTTGGGTGGTCCATGCAAAATTGTCGAATTCAAATATTTCAACATCAAAATGTTTTAAAGCTCTTTTGAAAGAATTAATAGTTCTAGCTTTTTTCAAATCACCAAGAATTCCTATTTTTAACCCATCAATTTGTCCTTTTTCCTTCCAAATCGTATAAAGGTCTAAAATAGCTTGTGTTGGGTGTTCACCATCCCCATCTCCAGCATTGATAATGGGGCAATTTGAGACTTTAGAAGCCTCTGAGGCAGAATTGGGCTCAGGATGCCGAAAAACCACGAAATCGGCGTAATTTGAGATAGTTCTAATGGTGTCCAAGAAGCTCTCGCCTTTCGCATTTGAAGAATTATCAAAGGCATTCTCAATAGACAATATTTCCCCGCCTAATTTAATAAAAGCAGATTCAAAAGAGAGGCGAGTTCTGGTGGATGGTTCGAAAAAGGCGGTAGCTAACGTTTTTCTTATTATGGTCGAGCCTTCACCGAAAATCATATGTCCTGTTTTTGGACTAAAATTGTCTTGTTGGGCAGATAAATGGAAAATTGTTTCTAATTTTTGACGATCAAATTGATCGATGCTCAAAATATGATCCATAATAAATTCCTTTTTCTTTTATAATACAATCTTAATAGATAAATACAATATGAGTTACCGAACATTTAAAGAATGGCTGATTACAGAGAAAAAGGATATTTTTGGCTTTGAAAAAGACAAAAATATTCCTCAAAAAAATTCAGATGAAGGTCCGGTAAAACATCTCGATGAAGAATTGTTATTTAAAGAACTATTAAAACCTGTCGGCAATAAACAACCCGAATGGAATTTCTTCGATCAGATCACTTGGGGTGAAGTTAATTTAGGCGAAGCTCTCCGACTTGATATGTCACCGCTTGGTTCGTTTAAATTGATTATAAGAAAGATCACTAAAGATTTAGAAGGACATGAAACCTGGGTCTGTAAAGAAATCATGCCTCTACCTGATGGTCGATACACGAATGAAGAAACCAGTTTGGCAATGGATGTATTTAAAATACTAGAAAATTTAAATGAACATCCAAACGAATCTCCTAAAAAAGAATATGATTTAGAGCAACTCACATTAAAACTCGCTGGTCAGATTAAAGCCGAGAAGCCGTGTCATATAATGATTTTTGATAAAATCAAAAAGATGAATGAAAATCATTATATTGTGGCAATGAATTTTATGGGAGGCGGAATAGAAGCACCAGGAAGTGCCCGTGAAGAACAATTCCACATTCATATGTTTTTTGATAAGAATCGTGGTTTAATCCGTAGCTATGGCACTGGTATTGAGTCGAGAACTAAAGTTCATCAATGGCGTCCAACTCCCTCTGAATGGGATGAACACTTTGCCCCTACTCAATCTAAAGACGAGATTAATCAGTGTATTGTTAATGCACTAAGCACCTATTAAAATGGAACATCGTCAATGGGTTTTGACCACTGTTGTTTTACAGGCTTACGTGGTTTAGGTCTTTTATACCTTTGTCCACCGGCCACCATTACTGGCTCGTAGTCGCTAAATCGATCTGTTTCCATGTCAAATGCAGCTTGGGCATCTCGATAAGGATTAGAACCTTCCCATACAGGATCAGCAATTACCAAATCGCCATTTTGACGTTGCATAATATTGCCTTTATGCACATCTAATGCACATCCCACATTTTTATTGACGATACTTAAGCCTTCACATAAATTTTTGGACTTAGGATATTTATCAAATAATCTTAAAGCCACATCATAAACTTTTGTTTTTTGAACAACGTAGGGTTGTGTTTTTCTGGCTTGGCGATCAGGATTTAAAACTTGGTGTTCGATCTCAGCATTTACATCTTGTCCCATACTAAGTGCTTGGAAATAGATCAAACCATAATCATATAATTGAACTATTTCTTTTATCATTTCCTGATCGGTTACAGGATATAATTTTTCTATTCTGGCAACGTAGACTTCGGACCAGCTTTTTTCTCGATTGAAAAAAGGCACAATTTTTTGTGGGGGTCCATAAAGCTTAGGGAATGATGGATGTGGGTGTTTGTAGGCAAATCTGGCGAATTTCAAATAACAAGTATCACTAGGGAATATTTTAATGATATAAGGCCATTTAGGGTGTTCGAAAACTTGTCCATATCTGCCTGATCCTATATATTTTCCACCAGAAGCTTCGAAATCGTCCATCACGTCCCCAAAATCTCTATTTCGATGGGCGGGATTGAGCAGAAAGTCAGAAACCGTATCAAAGTCCTCAGATAACAACCATGCTTTAAATTCCATTATCTATATATTAATTTGTCAATTTTTCATTTTCGAATAATCTATAGAAAAATTCTTCTATTTCTGGGGTTATTGACTTTTTATAAAATTCAATATCGATAGAAAACGCATCTTCCACATCTGAGAATGCCTTTTTGATAAGTGGCGACAGGATTAAATAAAACGGACTTACTTTACTGAAAGCAGCCCATTTGATTATTTCCTTATTTTCGATAACAGTTTTGATTTGATCGATTTTATAGTTTTCTCCAAAATTGGTATTGAAGAAATTTTTAGTTCGATTTAAGTCGGCGATAATTGTCGAATCGGCGGTTGCGATATTTGAGGAATCGCCCGCCGAAGTCGTTTTAATTGCTTGTTTTTCGAATTTAGATTTCCATATTTTCCAACGAACCCAGGCTTTTTCACCGCATAAACAACCGGGCTCGATTAAAGCATGCACGGTGCCATCCGAAATACTTTTTAGGGTTTGAATTTGTGCTGCTATATAAAACTTGTATTGCTCATCTGGGAATAATCCGTTAGTCTCTTTAGCGAGCTTATAGCAATATTTGAAAAGTAATGATTTTCGAGGATCACCTTTTGGCAGCCTATTTTTATGATAATTAGGCAGTTCGACATTGGTGATCTTTTCCCAAAGCAAGCAAAGTTTAAAAGCTTTGGATTCGAGTTCATTCATGTTATATTGGATAATTGCTTCAAGTCCCATACGGATTAATTTATCAAAAGTATAATGCGCTGTATATAGGATTTTACAAATATTGATTTTTTCGAAAAGCGCTCTTGTTTTTAAAAATAAGGTTGCTATGATAGTGCCAACGTAGCTCAGAAATCTTGTGCCGGTGTGCGAATGGATATTATGAGTAGATAGATAAAATATAACGTATAGTCAATCCTTGAACTTGCTCGGGGTTGAAAGACTATTTGAAACAGCGAATAGTGTTTCCACAGAGATGTGGTTTTTCCAGGCACCGGGTCACTAATTGATGTGACAATCGGATCGTAATAGATTTGATTTTATGCCCCCGTGGGTTTTACGTCCTGGTCAGTCGCACGCAGCCATAAAAGCAGCAAAAAACACTTGTTTCGTGCAGATACGCTGCCTTGATCCACTATAAAGGGGTTCTTTCAAGTAGGTATTCACAGGATGTTTAAGGAGCGCTGCCTCAAAACCCAAGTACAATCATTTATTCTCTAATATAATGGCTGGAAAGGGAAATGGC
>Ga0315294_10001679_pt1 | contig 24213 bp, 22 predicted proteins | sample YL17G13_40_MG_FD_203626 | JGI IMG/M metagenome (GOLD analysis project Ga0315294, IMG submission 203626) | Sediment microbial communities from Yellowstone Lake, YNP, Wyoming, USA - YL17G13_40 | ecosystem: Environmental > Aquatic > Freshwater > Lake > Sediment | place: USA: Wyoming | collected...
CCCCTCGTCGCCGACCCGAGCGTGGAGATGAGCACGCTGGCGCGGCCCATGGCGATGGCGGAGGCGGCGGACCCGAGCAAGGTCAAGGTGGTCACCGACCGGCAGGGCTTCGCCCTCTACTTCTCGCGCGCCCGCATCCCCTACGTCCGCGAGGACGCGGCCGCGGCGAGCGACCGGCCGTACCTGCTCCATATGGGGCTCTACGTGTACCGCCGGGAGACGCTCCTCCGCTTCGCGACCCTCCCGCCGACCCCGCTGGAGCAGCAGGAGCGCCTCGAGCAGCTCCGCGCACTCGAGCACGGGATCCGGATCCAGGTGGTGGTGACCGAGCACGAGAGCTTCGGCGTGGACACGCCCGCCGATCTGGAACGCGTCCGGCGGATGATGCAGGAATTGTCGATTTGAGATTGCCGATTGCCGATTGACCGCGCGGGCCGAGGCCTCAGCTCCAATCGGCAATCGGCAATCTTCAATTGTCATTATCGTGGAGGTGGTATGGCGACCAAGTTCATCTTCGTGACCGGTGGCGTGCTGTCCTCGCTGGGCAAGGGGCTGGCCTCCGCCTCCACTGGCAGCCTCCTGGAGAGTCGCGGCTTCAAGGTCACACTGCTCAAATGTGACCCGTACATCAACGTGGATCCGGGGACGATGAGCCCCTTCCAGCACGGCGAGGTGTTCGTCACCGACGACGGGGCGGAGACGGACCTCGACCTGGGGCACTACGAGCGCTTCACGGAGGCCCGGCTGACCAAGGACAACAACATCACCACGGGGCAGATCTACTTCTCCGTCATCACGAAGGAGCGCCGTGGCGACTACCTGGGGGGCACCGTCCAGGTCATCCCCCACATCACGGATGAGATCAAGCGGGGCATCCTCCGGGTGGCGAAGGACATGGACGTCGTCATGGTGGAGGTGGGCGGCACCGTCGGCGACATCGAAAGCCTGCCCTTCTTGGAGGCGATTCGCCAGCTCAAGGCGGACGTGGGGCGCGAGAACGTTCTGTACCTGCACCTGACCCTGGTGCCGTACATGACCGCGGCCGGCGAGTTGAAGTCCAAGCCGACGCAGCACTCGGTCAAGGAACTTCTGGAGATCGGGATTCAGCCCGACATCCTGCTGTGCCGGGCGGACCGGGACCTGCCCAAGGAGATTAAGAAGAAGATCGCCCTCTTCTGCAACGTGTCGGAGAAGGCAGTCATCACGGCGCGCGATGTGAGCACCATCTACGAAGTGCCCCTCGCCTTCCACCGGGAAGGGCTGGACGCGCTGGTGATGCAGATGCTCGGCCTGCCGGAGCGGACGCAGGATCTGTCGGCGTGGGAGCGGATCGTCGCAACCCAGAGGAATCCCGCCCAACGGGTCACCATCGCGGTGGTGGGGAAGTACGTGGAGCTGCGGGACGCGTACAAGAGCCTGAACGAAGCCATCTCGCACGGAGGGATCGCCAACCAGTGCCAGGTGACGATCAAGGCCGTGGATGCGGAGAAGATCGAGCGCGATGGACCGAAGGAACACCTCTTCGACGTGGCGGGCGTCCTGGTCCCCGGCGGCTTCGGCGTTCGGGGCATCGAGGGGAAGATCGCCGCGATCACCTATGCCCGGGAGGAGCTGGTTCCCTTCTTCGGCATCTGCCTGGGGATGCAGTGCGCCGTGATCGAGTACGCGCGGAACGTGTGCGGGCTCGCATGCGCCAACAGCCGCGAGTTCGATCCCCACACCCCCCATGCGGTGATCGACCTCCTGCCGGATCAGCGGGGGATCACGAATCTGGGCGGGACCATGCGCCTGGGCGCCTATCCCTGCCGGCTCACCGCCGACTCCAGGGCGCAGCAGGCCTATGGGTCGACCGAGATCTCGGAGCGGCATCGGCATCGCTACGAGTTCAACAACGAGTATCGCGACGTCCTGAGCCAGCATGGCCTCCTGCTCAGCGGCTTCTCGCCCGACGGGAATCTGGTGGAGACCATCGAACTCCCGTCCCACCCCTGGTTCGTCGGCGGCCAATTCCATCCGGAGTTCAAGTCGCGCCCACGCCGCCCGCACCCGCTCTTCCGGGAGTTCATCCGGGCCGCCCTCGCGTACCAGGAGCGGCGCGGGAAGGCGTAACGGCTAATGACCAATTTCGCTGACAGGCGTCCAATGACTACCGAAGTTGCCATCGGGCCGGTGCGCGTCGGGGGCGGACATCCCCTCGCCCTGATCGCCGGACCGGGTGTGATCGAGAGTAGGACGCCCCTGCTCCAGCTGGGGGAGCGGCTGGCCCGGACCGCCGGTTCCCGGGGGAGGGGCTGAGTGGCCCTCTACTTCCGGCTCCTGCGGCGGGCCTGGCCGTATCGCTGGCGGATCGCCCTCTCGTTCGTCTGCATGGTGACGGTCTCCTCGCTGAACGCGATTTCCATCGCCAGCCTCCAGCCGGTGTTCGACGGGCTGTTCGGGGGGGCGAATCGGCTCAGTCTGCCGCCGGCCCTCGCCGCTCTCCTCGGGGACCTCCCCCACCGGATCAGCGCCTACGCGCAGGCGCACAAGACCGGCATGCTGGCCTGGATCGTCGCCTTCGTCCTGACCGTCTTCCTGGTGCGGGCGGTCCTGTCCTTCCTGGACATGTACCAGAGCCGATGGGTCGCGGAGCGGGTCCAGGCGGACCTGCGGGAGGCCATCTACCGTCACATCCACACCCTCTCCCTCTCCTACTTCACCCGGACCCCGACCGGCGAGATCATGGCCCGCACCACCAACGACGTCAGCGTAGTGGGCGTGAGCGTGATCGATCTTTTCCGCAACGCCCTGCGGGAACCATTCAATATCGTCGGATTGGTCGCTCTGCTCTTCATCATCAACTGGCGGCTTGCCCTGGTGTCCCTGATCGTTTTCCCGGCCGCCCTGTATCCGATTGCGCAGTTTGGCCGGAAGATGCGCAAGCGGGGCGGGCAGGTGCTCCAGCGGTACACCGAGCTGTACACGCTGATCCAGGAGGCCATTTCAGGCGTCCGCGTGGTGAAGGCGTTCGTCATGGAGGACTACGAGCGGGAGCGCTTCCGGGTCCAGAACGAGCACGTGTTCAAGGCCGTGATCCGGATCAACATCGTGGATTGCCTGACGCACCCGGTGATGGAGGCTCTGGGCGGCATCGGGGTGGTTCTGGGGATCTGCCTGGGGGCCTACTTCGTCCTGTCGAACCAGTTGACCCCCGGCGCGTTCGTCGCCTTTCTGGGGGCGTTGGGCTCGCTGTACCAGCCCATCAAGCGGCTGAGCCAGGTGAACAACAACATCCAGCAGGGGATCGCGGGCCTGACGCGGATCTACCAGCTCCTGGACACGAAGACCGAGGTCGTCGAGGCGCCGGGCGCTGTCGCTCTGCCGGCGATCCGCGACCATATCCGGTTCGCCGGGGTGCACTTCGGGTATGACAAGGATCAGCCGATCCTGGTGGACATCTCGCTCACGGCCAAGCCGGGGGAGTTGGTGGCCATCGTGGGGGCCAGCGGCGCGGGGAAGACGACCCTGGTGAACCTGATTCCCCGCTTTTACGACCCCACGCAGGGCGTGATCCTGATCGACGGCGTGGACATCCGCCGGGCGACGCTGCGCTCGCTGCGCGAGCAGATGGGGATCGTGACCCAGGAGACGATTCTCTTCGACGACACGGTGTTCAACAACATCGCCTACGGGCGGCAGGATATCGATCCGGGGCGGGTGTACGAGGCGGCCCGGCTGGCGAACGCCCACGACTTCCTCGCGGCCCTGCCCGAGGGATATGCGACGCGAATCGGAGAGCGGGGCGTGCGGCTCTCCGGAGGGGAGCGGCAGCGGATCGCCATCGCCCGGGCCATCCTCAAGGACCCGCCCATCCTGATCCTGGATGAGGCGACCTCGGCGCTGGACGCCGAATCCGAGCACGTCGTCCAGGAGGCGCTGGACCGGGTGATGGAGCACCGGACGACCTTCGTCATCGCCCACCGGCTGTCCACGGTGGTTCGCGCCAGCAAGATCATCGTCTTGGATGGCGGGACGGTGGCGGAGATCGGGACCCACGAGGAGCTGGTCGCGCGCGGCGGGGTGTATGCGCGGCTCTACGAGATCCAGTTCCAGGCGATGGCCTCGGCAGAGGGAAACGGCCGCTGAGTCAGGTTCTCGCGAGGACAGTTCGGCGGATCGGCCGAGTTCAACCGTTGCGGTCTTTGCGAGCTTTGCGGTGAAATAGTCCCGTCGGCACGTCACCCCGGGAGAGCGTATGTGGCTGGAGCGTCCAAAGCACTACTACGCCGCACTGGCGGAGCGCTTCCGCGGCCGGCGCATCCTGGACGTTGGCTGCGGGCGCAGCAAGTTTTCAGGCGCGATCGGCATCGACATCCGCAGCCATCTGTCGCAGGCCGACATTTTCCATGACCTGGATCGGGTCCCCTGGCCGCTCGACGAGGGGGCGTTCGACCTCGTGGTGATGCGCCATTGCCTGGAGCACCTTCGGGATATCTTCCAGACGATGGACGAGCTCTACCGGATCACCGCCCCGGCGGGCCGCATCGTGATCGAGGTGCCGCACTTCTCCTGGAGCGGCGCCTACCAGCATCCAGGCCACATCCATTTCCTCTCCGCGGGCTCCCTCGACTTCTTTCATCCGGGGAATCAAGCCTACACGGCCCAGCTGCGCATCGTCCGGCGGCGGATCTACTTCAGCGATTTCTCCAGGGCGATCGGGATCGAGGCGCTGGCCAACCGCTTCTCGTATCTGTACGAGCGCCACTTCGCGTTCATCCTGCCGGCGGGGACCATCGTGTGGGAGCTGGAGGCTGTCAAGCCGAACGGGGAGGTCGGCCGCCGATGAGTCTGAGCGTCACGATCATCTGCCTGAACGAGGCCGACGACATCCGCGCGTGCCTGGACAGCGTCCGCTGGGCCGACGAGATCGTGGTCTGCGACTCCGGCAGCACGGATGGGACGCTGGAGATCTGCCGGGAGCGCGGCGCCCGCGTCTTCGTCGATGCCTGGCGCGGCTTCTCCGCCCACAAGAATCTGGCCATCGAGCGCGCCACCGCGGAGTGGATACTCAGCCTGGACGCCGACGAGCGAGTGCCTCCGGAGTTGGCCCGGGAGATCCAGGCGGTGGTCCGGGATCCGCAGGCGGCGGATGGCTACACGGTGGCCCGTCGGAACTACTTCCTCGGCCAGTGGATCCGCCACGGAGGCTGGTACCCGGATCGCACGGTGCGGCTCTTCCGGCGCGGGCGAGGCCGATTCCTTCCCCGGGCGGTCCACGAAGCGATCCAGGTAGAGGGGACGACCGGTGAGTTTGTGGAGCCGCTGGAGCATTTCACGTACCGCTCCCTGAGCGAGTACCTCCAGCGCATGGACCGGTATTCCAGCCTGGCGGCGGAGGAACTCTGGAATGCCGGCCGACGGGCGCGGGTGAGCGACCTCTGTCTGCGGCCTCCCGCCATGTTCCTGCGCATGTACCTGCTGCAGCAGGGGGTCCGGGACGGCGTGGCGGGCCTCGTGTTGGCCGGATTGTATGCGGCGCAGACACTCGCCAAGTACGCGAAGCTCTGGGAGAAAGAGCGGGACGGTCGCCCCGCCTGAGGCGGGCGAGGCCCGCCGGGAACCAAGGAGGAGCGATCTTGGGGACTGACCGGATGGAGGCGACCCCGCGAGGATGCGGGCACCCGGCGCTGTACGGTCGAGTGGCGACCCTGGTGGCGAGGCGCGGGGCCTCGCAGCACGTGCTGGACATTCCTGCGGGGAACGGCGTCCTGTCGGCGCGCCTCCTGGCGGCGGGCCACCGGGTCGTGGCGGCGGACCTGGTTCCGGAAGGGTTTCGGGTGCCCGGCGTCGATTGCGTCGCCGCGGACATGAGCCGGCCACTTCCCTTCGAGGCGGGGCGGTTCGACGTCGTTGCCTGTTTGGAGGGGATCGAGCACCTGCGGCATCCCTATGCCTTCGTGGAGGAGTGCCGGCGGATTCTACGACCGGGCGGCTGTCTCATCCTCTCCACACCCAATGTCCTGAAGCTCACCTCGCGCGTGAAGTTCCTCTTGGGCGGCTTCTTGAACGCCTTCGGGCGGCCGCTCAACGAGCATCGGGTCCGACACGGGCTCTACGGACATATCGCCCTCATGAGCTACTACGAGGCCCGGTTCATGCTGCACTGTCTGGGATTTCGGATCCTGGCGGTCACCACCAGCCGCGGGACGGTCAGCGACTGGCTCTGCACGCCCCTCGTCCCAGGGATCGCTCTGTTCACGTGGCATGCTCTGCGGCGGGAGCAGGATCCCCAGCAGCGGGCCAGCAACGCCGAGATTCTCCACCACGTCCTGTCTGCCGACCTCCTCTTTGGTAAGCACCTCGTCCTGGTGGCCGAGCGGCGAGGCTGACCGGTGAGCGGCCTCGTCGTCTTTCACGCCGAGTCCTCGCTTGGCTGGGGTGGGCAAGAGATTCGGATTGCCAGCGAGATGCGGGCGCTGCGGGATCGCGGCTACCGGCTCGGTCTCGTCGCGCAGCCGGATTCCCAGATCCTGGCGCGTATCCGGGAGGATGGGTTTCCTGTTCATGCCGTCCGGATGCGCGGGGCCCTGGATGTCGTCGCCGCGGCCACGATCGCGCGGATCCTCCGGGCCGAGGGGGTGCAGATTCTGAATACCCATAGCTCTGTGGATGCGTGGGTGGGAGGGTTCGCCGCCCGGTGGCTTGGCGTGCCGGTGGTCCGGACTCGCCACCTCGCGATTCGCATTCGCCGGAATCCCTTGGCGCCCCGGGTGTACACCTGGCTGGCCGACCGCGTCGTGACCACGGGCGAGGACGGGCGGGACATCTTGATCCGGCAGGCAGGCGTCGCGCCCGAGCGGATCGTGGCCATCCCGACGGGCGTGGACACGGAGCGGTTTCATCCGGAGCGTGCAGATCGTCTTCGGCTTCGGCGGGAGCTCGGAATTCCCGAGGATACCCCGGTGGTGGGAATCGTGGCGGTGATCCGGCGACGCAAGGGACACCTGATTCTCCTGGAGGCCATGCTGTCGCCACCGCTCCGCGAGCAGGGAGTGCACCTTGTGGTGGCAGGGGAGGGGCCGATCCGCGGCCCCGTCGAGGCGAGGGTCGAGGCGCTCGGATTGCGTGAACGCGTCCATTTCCTCGGCTACCGCGAGGACGTGCCGGACGTGCTGGCCGCCTGCGACGTGGTGGCGCTCCCCTCGATCATGGGGGAAGGGGTGCCGCAGACGATCCTGCAGGCCCTGGCCCTGGGACGCCCGGTGGTGGCCTCGGACGTCGCAGGCATCCGCCAGGTCGTCCGACACGGAGAGACGGGACTCCTCGTGCCTGCGGAGGATCCCCAGGCCTTGAGCCAGGCCATCGCCCGCCTCCTCGCCGAGCCCGAGCTGGGGAGACGACTCGGGGAGGCGGGGCGTGCCGTGGCGGTGTCCACCTATGCGGTGCACCGGATGGCCGACGCCATGGAGCGGGTCTACGGGGAGGCGGTTGCGTCCGCGTGCGGGCGTCGGGCCCGGTAGCGGAGGGGGGCGCGGCGGACTGCGGCTTTGTGTAGCGTTTCGGAGATATTTTCCATATAATAGCGGACCATGAACTGGCGAGAATCGGTCGTATTGATCACTGGCGGGACCGGGTCGTTCGGCAAGAAGTTCACGGAGATCCTCTTGCGGGACCACCCCCCGCGCAAGCTCATCATCTTCAGCCGGGACGAGCTCAAGCAGCACGAGATGCAGCAGTTGTACCCGGACACGCCGGACTCCCCGCTTCGCTTCTTCATCGGCGACGTGCGGGACCGCGATCGGCTGGTGCGCGCCTTTCACGGGGTGGACATCGTGGTGCACGCGGCGGCGCTGAAGCAGGTGCCGGCCTGCGAGTACAACCCCTTTGAGGCGATTCAAACCAACGTCATGGGGGCCAAAAACATCATCGACGCCGCCATCGACCAAGGGGTGAAGCGCATCGTGGCGCTGAGCACCGACAAGGCCGTGAACCCCGTCAACCTCTACGGCGCGACCAAGCTGTGTGCGGAGAAGCTGTTCATCCAGGGGAATGCGTACGCTGGTACGGGAGGGACCCGCTTCTGCTGCGTGCGCTACGGCAACGTGGTGGGCAGCCGGGGGAGCGTTATCCCGCTGTTCCAGCAACAGGGGAAGCAGGGCCGAATCACGATCACCGATCCCCGGATGACCCGGTTCTGGATCACGCTGGAACAGGGGGTGCGTCTCGTCATCACGGCGGCGGAGCGCATGCGTGGCGGTGAGGTGTTCGTGCCAAAGATTCCGAGCATGAACATCATGGACCTGGCCGAAGTGATCGCCCCGGGTTGCGAGATCGACACCATCGGCATCCGCCCCGGGGAGAAGCTCCACGAGGTCTTGATCTCGGAAGACGAAGCGCGAAGCACCGTCGAACTGGACGATCTGTATGTCATCAAGCCGGTCCATCCGTTCTGGGATGAGACGAGCTGGCTTGAGGGCAAAGGCTTGCCTGACGGGTTCCGATACGGCAGCGACAACAACAGCCGATGGCTGAAAGGCAAGGAACTCCAGGCGCTGGTCGCCGAACTCCAATGAACTGCCCGGTCCCATCCGGTCCGCATCGCCCGTGCGCGGCGTCACGCCTATGACCTCACAACCTTGTCCCATTCCCTACGCCGCACAGTGGATCGACGAGAGCGACGTTGCCGCCGTGGCCGACGTCCTGCGATCCGCCTGGCTCACCCAGGGACCGACGATCGAGCGCTTCGAGCGCCAGGTCGCGGACTCGTGCGGCGTCAAGTATGCGGTGGCCGTGTCCAATGGGACCGCCGCCCTGCATCTGGGGGCGCTCGCGCTTGGGTTGGGGCCGGGCGATGTCCTCTGGACCTCTCCCAACACCTTCGTGGCTTCGGCCAACTGCGCGCTGTATTGTGGTGCCGGCGTGGACTTCGTTGACATCGACGCCCGGACCTACAATCTCAGCGTTGAGCGCCTGGCGGAGAAGCTCCAGGACGCTGCCGCGCGCGGCCGCGTGCCCAAGCTCGTCGTGCCGGTGCATTTTGCCGGGCAATCCTGCGCCATGGAAGCCATCGCGGCCCTAACCGAACGGTTCGGTGTTGCCGTCATGGAAGACGGCTCGCACGCCGTCGGCGCCCGGTACCAGGGTCGGCCGGTGGGCGACTGCCGGTTCTCGGATCTCACCGTCTTCAGCTTTCACCCGGTGAAGATCGCGACCACCGGCGAAGGAGGGATGCTCCTGACGAACCGGGAGGATCTCCACACGCTCCTCCTGCGCTTGCGCACGCACGGGATCACGCGAGATCCCGCATCCATGGAGGGCCCCTCCCACGGGCCGTGGTATTACCAGCAGGTCGATCTCGGGTTCAACTACCGGCTGACGGACATCCAGGCGGCGCTGGGCCTGAGTCAGATGGGCAGGCTGGACGCATTCCTGGCGCGGCGGCGGGCCCTGGCCCTGCGCTACAATACGCTGCTCCAGGACCTGCCGCTCACCGTGCCATGGCAACACCCGGACACGCAATCGAGCTGGCATCTGTACGTCATCCGATTGCAGCTCGACCGGATTCGAAAGACCCGCCGGCAGGTCTTCGAGGAGTTGCGAGCTGCCGGAATCGAGGTCAACCTCCACTACATCCCGGTCCACACCCAGCCGTATTATCGACGTCTGGGATTCACGCCCGGCCAGTTTCCGGAGGCGGAGCGGTACTACGCGGAAGCCATCAGCCTGCCCATGTTCGCCAAGCTGACCGAACCGGAGCAAGATCGGGTCGTTGCGGCCTTGCGTGCGATCCTGGCGTAGATGGGGAGTAGCCCCAGGGGTATCCCGGCGCAAGCGATTGGGGATCCGGAGGGACCACCCGGCAGAAATGAATGCCAGCTTGCTGATCCGCGCCGATGCCGATGCCCACATCGGCACGGGCCATGTCATGCGCTGCCTGGGGCTCGCCCAGGCGTGGCAACAGGATGGGGGAAGCGTCGCCTTTGCCGTGGTCAGGAGGATCGCCACGCCTCTGGAGGAGCGCCTACGGGCCGACGCCTGCGGGGTACACTCCCTGGAGGCACTCCCCGGCTCGAACGAAGATGCCGTTCAGACCGTCTGGTTGGCCCGGGAGCTCCGAAGCGCGGCCGTCGTCCTTGACGGCTACGAGTTCGATGCGGACTACCAGCGGTGTCTGAAGGCGGCCGGCTTGCGGGTCCTGTGTATCGACGATAACGGGCATGCGACCCACTATGCGGCCGATTGGGTGCTGAACCAGAACATCCATGCGAATCCGGCCCTCTACCCGAGCCGTGAGCCGTACACCCGGTTGCTGCTAGGGACGGCCTACGTACTGTTGCGGAGAGAGTTCGCGCGCTGGCGCGGCTGGGTGCGGATCATCCCCCCTCACGTCCGTCGCGTGCTGGTGGCACTGGGGGGTGGCGATGCCGAGAACGTGACCCTCAAGGTGACGCAGGCCTTGCAGGAACTGGTGGGCAAGCGGCGTGATCTCTCTGGCATCCCCGCGATGGAGGCGCAGGTGGTTGTGGGAGGTGCGAACCCGCACTGGCAGTCTCTCAAGGCTGCGCTCCAGGGCCGGCCGGGGGCGATCCGCCTCGTCCGGCATGTCAAAGACATGCCTGGGATGATGGCCTGGGCGGACCTGGCCGTGACGGCCGGCGGGAGCACCTGCTGGGAGGTCGCCTTCCTTGGCCTGCCCTCCTGCGTGCTGGTCTCGGCCGAGAATCAGGTTGCCTCGGTGGCGCGTCTGCACGGAGAGGGCGTGGCTCAGAGTCTCGGGTGGGCGTCAGGCTGTTCAGCAGACCGCCTCATCGGGGCCCTGGAAGGTCTGGTCGACGACCCGGATCGTCGCCGGGACATGAGCGAACGAGGCCGCAGCCTGGTAGATGGGCGAGGCGCGGAGCGGGTGGTCGGGATGGTGCGGGAGGCGCTGTCACTGGAGCGACATGGCAAAGGAAGCTGAATCCACGCGGGACGTGCTGGACTTCTGGAACAGCCGGGCGACCTTGGGGCAGCTCGCCGGGACGCGAGACCTCATCGCCAAGCAGTTGGAGATAGCGGCGCTGCTGGAGCTGGTCCAGGATGGGATGCGGGTGCTCGAGGTGGGCTGCGGGAACGGCATCACGGCCATCGAGGTCTCCCGCCGACACGCCGTGCACCTGCTGGCGATCGATTTCGCGGAGGAGATGATCACGGCGGCGAAATCGCTCCTGGCGGGACAGGCGGTCAAGGGTGCCGTGGAGTTCCGAGTCGGCGACGTGCGACAGCTGGCCACGCCGTCTGAAGCATATGACCTCGTCTACACGGAGCGGGTGCTGATCAACCTGCCCGACTGGCCGTCCCAGTATCAGGCGCTGCGGGACATCATGCGGCTCGTGGCGCCGGGCGGGGCGTATGCCATGTGCGAAAACAGCCAGGACGGCCTGGAGGCCATCAACGCCCTCCGCGCTCGGGTCGGGCTGCCGGCAATCACGCCGCCCTGGCACAACCGCTATCTCCGGGACGCGGAGCTGGCCGCGGTATCCATCCCTGATGTGACCCTCGAGAGTGTACGGCATTACAGCTCCACCTATTACCTCCTCAGCCGGGTCGTCAACGCGGCGCTGGCCGCGCGCGAGGGAAAGGCGCCGCACTATGAGTCGCCCATCAACCAACTCGCCCTCTCCCTACCATCGATCGGCGAGCTGGGGCAGGGGAAGCTCTGGGTGTGGAGGCGGGCCGGGGGGCGCTGACGGGGAGGGACGCGTGATTGAGCCCATTGTGATCAACGGCAGGGAGTTTGGGCCGGGCCGCCGCTGCTACATTGTGGCAGAGATGTCGGCCAACCACGGCCGGAACTTCGACCAGGCTGTGCGTCTCCTGCGCGCCGCGAAAGCGGCGGGAGCGGATGCGGTCAAGGTCCAGACCTACACGGCCGACACCCTGACCATCTCGTGTGACAACGACTGCTTCCGCATTGCGGGAGGGACGCCGTGGGATGGCCGGACGCTCTACGAGTTATATCAGGAAGCCTACATGCCGTGGGAGTGGCAGCCGAAGCTCAACACGGTGGCGGCGGAGGTGGGCCTGGACTTTTTCTCCACGCCGTTTGACGTCACGGCGGTGAGTTTTCTCGAAGGGCTGGGCGTGCCGGCCTACAAGATCGCGTCATTCGAACTGGTGGACCTGCCGCTGATCCGGCAGGTGGCGCGGACGGGGAAGCCGATTATCCTCTCCACCGGCATGGCCACACCCGACGAGATCCAGGAGGCGGTGGAGACGGTCCGGGAGGCGGGTGGCAGGCAGGTCGCCCTCCTGAAGTGCACGAGCGCCTACCCGGCGCAGCCGGAGGAGATGAACCTGCGCACGATCTCGGACATGGCGGAGCGGTTTCGGGTGCCCGTGGGGCTCTCGGATCACACGCTGGGCATTGCCGTCCCCGTGGCCGCCGTCGCCCTCGGCGCCTGTATCGTGGAGAAGCACTTCACCCTGTCGCGTGAGCTCCCAGGGCCGGATTCCGCCTTCTCGCTGGAGCCCGACGAGTTCCGGGCGATGGTCGAGGCTGTCCGGACGGCCGAGCGGGCCGTGGGCAGCGTGGGATATGCCGTCAGCCCGGGCGAGGACAAGAGCCGCACGTTCCGGCGCTCCCTGTTCGTGGTGTGCGACGTGAAGGCCGGTGAGGTCTTCACGGGGCAGAACGTGCGCTCCATCCGGCCCGCCCACGGATTGCACCCCCGCTATTACGATGCCATCCTGGGGAGGAAAGCGGCCCGCGACATCCGGCGGGGCACACCGCTCCGCTGGGAGCTCATCGCGGAAACCGAATGAGGGGAGGGGTCTCCCAGCGGAGGGGGGCTCCCTCCGCCCCGGAGGCGTCAGAGGGTCGCGTCCGTCGGCAGCGTCGGGCGGCTCCCCCGGGGGCACGCGCGACTCGAGCCCCTCGGCTAGGTGGCGCCATGAACAGCACGCGGCGGTTTGCGATCATCGGCTGCGGGTCCATCGGCACGCGACACATCGGGAATCTGCTGGCCCTGCAGGCGGGCGAGGTCATCGGTTGCGACCCCCAGGCGGAGCGCCGACGCGAGCTGGAAGCCCGCTTCGGCCTTGCCTGCGCCGACAGCCTGGAGGCCGTGTGGGAGCATCGGCCGAGCGTGGCCTTCGTGACGGTGCCGACCAGCCTGCACCTCGCGGTGGCCCTCCAGGCGGCGGAGCACGGGTGCCACCTGTTCATCGAGAAGCCGCTGGCCGACCGCCTGGAGGGCACGGATCGGTTGCTGGCCACGATCCGCGATCGCGGGCTGGTGTCCCTGGTCGGATGCAACCTGCGGTTCCATCCCGGGCTCGCGACCGTCAAGCGCCTGCTGGAGGAGGGAGTCGTCGGGCGGGTCACCGCGGCGCGGGTCGAGTGTGGGCAGTACCTGCCGGACTGGCATCCGGCGGAGGACTACCGCCACGGATACAGCGCCCGACGCGACCAGGGCGGCGGCGTGATCCTGGACGCGATTCACGAGCTCGACTACATCCGCTGGCTGCTCGGGGAGGTCGCCGCGGTTGCCTGTTTTGCGGGCCGGCTGAGCGGGCTGGAGATCGAGACCGAGGACAGCGCGGCGATCCTCTTGCGCTTCGCGTCGGGCGGCATCGGCGAGGTCCATTTGGACTACGTGCAGCGGGCGCACCGTCGAACCTGCCAGATCATCGGCGAAGGGGGAACCATTCTCTGGGATTACGCGGGCGGGGTGTCGTGGTTCTCGGCGGCCACCCGCCAGTGGACCGCGCTTCCTGCTCCGCCCGGCTGGCAGACGAACGCGATGTACCTCGACGAATTGCGGCACTTCCTGGCCTGCCTCGACGGTCGAGAGCGGTCCGTGCAGGACGTCGCCGAGGGCCGGCGGGTCCTGGAGATTGCCCTGGCGGCCAAGGAGTCCAGCGCCACCGGGCGGGTGGTGGAGTGGAACGGGAGATGAGGGAGCGGCGGGGACGGGTCCTGGCGATCATCCAGGCGCGGATGGGCTCCACGCGCCTGCCCGGCAAGGTGCTGGCGGAGATCGGCGGGCGCCCCATGCTCTGGCATGTCGTGCATCGGCTGCGACGGGCGCGGTTCGTGGATCAGGTGTGCGTGGCCACCTCCACCCACCCGGCCGACGATGCGGTGGCCCGCTTTTGCCTGCAGGAGAGTCTCGCCTGCTTCCGGGGCAGCGAGGCGGACGTCCTGGATCGGTTCTACCGGGCGGCGCGGGCGCTTCAGGCGGACGAGGTGGTTCGCATCACGGCCGACTGTCCGCTGCTCGACCCCGCCGTGGTGGACACGGTGATTGCCGCATTTCACGCGGGCGAGTACGACTACGCCTCCAACGTGCTCCGCTACACCTATCCGGATGGCCTGGATACGGAAGTCTTCTCGCTGGCGGCCCTGGAGCGCGCCTGGCGTGAGGCGACCCAGCCCGCCGATCGGGAGCACGTCACCGCCTTCATGCGCCACTCCGGCCGGTTCCGGCTGGCCCCCAACGTGGAGAGCGAGGTGGATCTCTCGCCGCGCCGGCTCCGCTGGACCGTGGATGACGCGGCGGATCTGGAGTTCGTGCGGCGCGTCTACGCCGGATTGGACCGCAACGGGCAGCCGTTCGGGATGGGCGACGTGCTGAGGCTGCTGGAGGAGCATCCAGACATGACTGAGCTGAATCGCGATGCAATCCGGAACGAGGGCTATTACCTCTCGCTGGCGGCCGAGCCGCCGGTACGGGCGCGGCCGCGCGTCTTGACGCGCTCCGCCCGGCTGCTGGCGGACGCCCTGCGCCTCATCCCGGGCGCCAGCCAGACCTTCAGCAAGGCGTCCACCCAGTACGTGCAGGGGGTGGCGCCCACGTTCCTGGCGCGGGGACAGGGCTGCCACGTGTGGGATGTGGACGGGAACGAGTACATCGACTACCCGATGGCGCTGGCGCCGATCGTCTTGGGGCACAACGATCCGGATGTGACGGAGGCGGTGGCGCGCCAGATGCGGGACGGCACCACCTACTCGCTGCCCCACCCGCTGGAAGTCGAGGTGGCCGAGCGGCTGGTGGAATTGATTCCCTGCGCGGAGATGGCGCGGTTTGGGAAGAACGGCTCGGATGCGACCACCGGGGCCGTCCGCCTGGCGCGGGCGTATACCGGCCGCGATGTCATCCTGTGCTGCGGCTACCACGGATGGCACGACTGGTACATCGGCACGACCACCCGCAACAAGGGGGTCCCGCAGGCCGTGCAGGCCCTGACCCGGCCGTTCACCTACAACGACGCCGCAGGGCTGAGCCAGTTGCTGGAGGAACACCGGGGTCGGGTGGCCGCCGTGATCATGGAGCCCGTGGGCGTCGTGGCACCCGCCGCAGGCTTTCTCCAGCAGGTCAAAGAGCTGGCGCACGCGCATGGGGCGCTGCTGATTTTTGACGAAATCGTGACCGGCTTCCGCTGGGCCTTGGGCGGGGCCCAGGCGTACTTCGGCGTCACGCCCGACCTGGCCTGCTTCGGCAAGGCCATGGCCAACGGCTTCCCGATTGCCGCGCTGGTGGGGCGGCGCGAGTTCATGGAGGTCTGCGACGAGATTTTCTTCTCCTTCACCCTCGGGGGCGACACCGTGGGGCTGGCGGCCGCCAAGGCGACCCTGGAGAAACTCCGGCGCGAGCAGGTGATTCCTCACCTCTGGGCGCAGGGGCAGAAACTCCAGGATGGCTACAACGTGCTGGCTCGCCACTTCGGCGTGGAGCGTCACACCGAGTGCATCGGCTACGCACCCCGAACGGTCATGACGTTCACAGACCACGCTGGTGCCGAGTCGCTGGTGTTCAAGAGCTACGTCCAGCAGGAGTGCCTCAAGCGCGGGATCCTGTTCTCCGGCGGCCAGAACCTCGCCTTCAGTCACAGCGATGGGGATGTCGACTACACCCTGCGGGTGTATCGGACCGCCCTGGAGCTCTTCCGGGATGCCGTGGCGGCGGGCGACGTGGCGGCTCGCCTGGAGGGGCCGCCGGTGCAACCCGTCTTCCGGCGCGCGTGAGGTGCAAATGTCCTTCCCCCCTACCGTAGGGAGATTCTCGGATGAGTGCATATCCTAGTGAGAAACACGTTGTCCTACTGGTGGACAGCAAGCAACGGGACCTACTCGCGGATGTCTTGATTGCTCGGTACTTGGAGGAGCGAGGTGTCGTCTGCCACCTTGAGCCGCTAGAGGCCTACCGCGGTGTTCTGGCAGCCTGGCGGCCGAGCATGATCATCTTCAACCACCTCACCGCCGGACATCTGGCCGCCTACTCGCGCCGCCTGGCGGAGATGGGGGTCCTGACTGCCGTCTTGACGAACGAGGGGATCTGCTATGACCAGGAGATTCTCAAGTTCATCGTCGGGAACTTCCACCAGGATGCCCATATCGATTACTTTCTTTTCTGGAACGGCGAACTGCAGCGTGCCATGGACGATCTCGGCGTGTTCCCAAGCACCCTTCGGGCCATCGTGGGGATTCCGCGCTTCGATTTCTACTGCGAGCCGTGGTCTCGTCTATTCCGTGAGCTACGCCCGGCAAGCCCGCCGCGGCTCCTCGCTTGCACGAATTTCTGGTATGGAGATTACCGCGAGACGCCAGAGGCGGCAGAGGTTTCCTTCGGTATGCTCAAGGATCGCGTGCCCGCCTTTAAGGACTATCGCCCTCTTATCGAGATCCACCATCGAAGCCGGCAAGAGGCGTTGGGGCGATTTGCCGAGGTGGCCAGGGGGGGCCGGTGGGAACTCGTGGTGCGCCCGCACCCGTGTGAGCAAGTGGGACCCTACCGCGCCTGGCTCGAGTCGCTGCCGGCGGAATCACGCTCGCGTGTAATGCTGGACACGCACTCGAACATTACCGCGCTGATCCTGAATAGCGATCTGGTAATCGGATGTGAGACCTGCACCACGACTCTGGAGGCCTGGTTGGCGAAGAAGCCAAGCCTCGGACTCACTTTCGAACGCCATCCGGTGTTCTTTCACGAGGAACTTGCCCAACACCAACCATTGTGCGACCGTGCGGCCGACCTGCCGGCCATGGTTGAAGAGGCACTTTCCCATCCAGAGCAGTCAGCTTATGCCGAAGGGCGGCAAGCGCACATCCGGAAATGGTGCCACACCACCGACGGGACCTCTTGCCTCCTGGTAGCAGAGACTATCCGGGCTGCGGTTGCCAATCACCCGACACCGGACTGGTCTCGACTGACACTTGCGGATCAGCGGCGGGCTGCGAAGCTCAGGCTGACACGGGCCATTGGCGAAGCGTATCATTACGATCCGTTGTTGCCGATGAAGTATCGACTAGCCCCCAAGCGATACGCGGTGAAGCATCTCGTATACCAGAAGTCTATTCGCCCCAGCGACGTCCTAGCCGCCCGGCGTCGCATAGCAGCGGGACTGGCTTCTCCCGAGGCGACGGACTGAACACTCATGCGCATTCCTGACCCCCGCGAACGCGAGGCAGTCCGGTGGTTTTTTCGGCTTTTCTTCGAATACCTCATCGTACACAGCTACGATTTGGAGGGCCGGTCGGAAAACGTATTGGCGACGACCCCCTATTGCCGCGGCTTCGCATCGGTGTTAGGGTTGGGGCGGGTCTTCGGCGTGTAATTCCACCCGGAGAAGAGCTCGCGGCCGGGCTTTCAACTGCTTCGCAACTTCCTGGCGCTGTGAACCGTGTTCAAGGTGCGAGTCATCCCCACGCTGCTGTGGAAGAACGTCGGGCTGGTGAAAGGGGTCGGCTTCGACAGCTGGCGCCGGGTGGGCACGGTGCTGCCGGCCATCAAGGTGTACAACACGCGCGAGGTGGACGAGCTCATCCTGGTTGACATTGCGGCCACGGCCGAGGGGCGCGATCCGGACTACGAGTCGGTGGAAGAGTTCGCGGCGGAGTGTTTCGTTCCCCTCACAGTGGGCGGAGGGATCCGGCACATGGAGCAGATCACCCGCCTGCTCAGGGCCGGGGCGGACAAGATCAGCATCAACACCGCCGCCTACGAAGATCTCGACTTGATCCTGCGAGCCGGCGGCCGCTTCGGCTCGCAGTGCATCGTGGCCAGCGTCGACGCACGGCGGCTGTCGGACGGCCGGTACGAATGCTACAGTCACAGCGGCACGCGGCCCACGGGCCGGGAGCCGGCGGAGTGGGTGAGCCAGCTCGAGTCGCTGGGGGCGGGAGAAATCCTGCTCACCTCTATCGAGCGCGACGGCACGATGCAGGGGTACGACCTGGAGTTGATCCGCCGGGTGGTCGAGCGGGTACGAATCCCCGTCATCGCCTCCGGTGGGGCCGGGGCTTCGGCGGTGGCCGCCGCCAGTCTTTTCCATTTCACGCAACAGACGCCGCTGGAGGCGAAGCGTTACTTGGCCGACCGGGGGATTCCGGTCCGCCTGGCGACGGTCGAGCGCTGACCCGGGGAGGCGACGTCCACCGACTACCCCGAGCCGTGCCGACCATCGCGGGGGCAGCTCGGGACACGTGATAGGTGTAAGGCATGGCCCTGCTGGACGACGTCACATCCATTTTCCAGGAGGTGTTCGACCGGCCCACTCTGATCATCAGCGAGGCCACCAAGGCTGCGGATGTGGAGGGGTGGGATTCGTTTGCGCACATCAATCTGATTGTGGCCTTGGAAGAGGCATTCGGCGTAGTGTTCACGACGCGGGAAGTGGGTGAGATGCAGTGTGTCGGGGACCTGCTCCGACTCCTGGCCGAAAAGGGCGTGGTCTCCGGCCAAGCTCGGCGCTAGACCTGACGCCGGTGCTCCATGCAGATCAACGAATACACATTGGCTGACTTGGCCGTCGGGCAGACGGAGCGGCTCCAGGTGGAGGTTCTGCCCGAGACGGTAGACCGCTTCGCTGCGCTGTCGGGCGACCACTCGCCGGTGCATGTAGACCGGGACTACGCGGAGCAGAGGGGGTTTCCCGGTCGGATCGCTCACGGGATGCTGCTGGGCGCCTACGTTTCCGCGCTGATTGGGACGCTCCTCCCGGGGAAACACGGTCTCCTGCAGAGCTGCGAATTAGAGTTTCGCAGGCCCCTGGTGCCGCCGGATCGAATTGACATTGTGGGAGAAATCACCGGGATCTCTCTCGGGACCGGCCAGGTGTCCATGAAGATCATCATCAGGAGCGAGGCAGGGGTAGTGCTGGCGATGGGCAAGGTCAAGACCCTTGTCCGAACAGCCGATTCTTCTGGCGGTTCGACGGCCTGAGATTGAGTGTCATGCGGAACTGTCTGATCACGGGTGCGGGTAGGGGTATCGGAGCCGCCACCGCCAAAGAACTCGCGGGTTCTGGCTGGCGGCTGTTTGTCAACTACAGGTCGAATGTGGATGCCGCCGAGCACCTGCTTGCCGAGATTCGGGAGCACGGGGGAGAGGTGGTTGGGTGCCGGGCTGACGTGTCTAGCCGCCCTGAGGTCGAGCGGATTCTGGCGACGGTTCGGGCGACGACCGAGAGTCTGGATTGTCTCATCCATAACGCGGGCGCACCTTTCGTGCGACGACCGGCGAGAAACCTGGACTGGGATCGTGACATGTTGCCTCAGCTCGAGACGAGCTGTCGCGGGCTTCTGAACTGCCTGCAGGTGTTTCAGCCACTCCTTCACAAAGGAAGCCTCGTCCTCGTGATGCTGACCAGCGCGCTCTTCATTCACGACGGTTCGGACACCGGGGATTACCTGGCGGGCAAGGGGGCCTTGTACGGTCTCTGTAGGGCATGGCATCGCGACCTTGCGCGCCTCGGGGTGCGGTTGGCGCTGGTGTCGCCGGGGGCCACCAAGACGGAGTTGCTCTTGCGGAGCTTCGGGCAGAGTCAGCGCCACCTCGAGCTTTTCGCTGCACGGCTTGCAGGCAGCGGGATCGCTTCCCCGGAGGAGGTCGCCAAACATCTCCTCGTCATCATCGAAGAGATGCTCTCGGCGGTGACCAGCGAGGCGGAGCCCGTCCATTTCATCGTGAGCAAGGATCGCTGTTGGCGTCTCGCCAGCGGACCTCGCGAGGTCTTATGAGTTCGCGCACAGCGTCTCCCTCGGTATTTGAGCAGCTGCTGGCACTGTGCCGAGAGCGGTTCCCGCGATTTGCGGATCAGTGGACAGAGAGCCGGCGCCTGTTCGGTCCCGAGTGGGAGCAGGATTTTTCGACGAGCGTCGGTGCCGCGTTCGGGAGTTCGCCATCGCCCGCCTGGGATGGGGCGCTCGAAGGCTATGCCGAGTTCTGCACGGACGCCCTCCGCGCGCAGGTTGCCTTCGAGAAGAGTGGCCGCTACAGAGCGACCAGTTACGCAGCCGTGATGGTTGAGTGCTATCAATCTGCGGAGTACATGCTTCGGCGGTACCTGCCCGGCCTTTACCTCTCCCACTTCATTTGGCCGCATCACTACCGACTCGTGCGGGCCTTTGTGAAGAGCCTGTTGCCGGTGGTTGCAGGGGAGGTTCGGCTGTTCTGCGAGGTGGGTGTCGGGTGCGGACTCTATTCGCAGAAGACGCTCCAAGCGCTGTCGCACGCTCGGGGGGTCGGGTACGACATTAGCGATTACGCCCTGGATTTCACCGCGGACGTCATGCGGTCGCACGGGCTCAGCGATCGGTATGCCGTCCACAATCAGGATATCCTGACCTCCCCCGTTTCTAATCTGGCGGACCTCATGATCTGTCAGGAGGTGCTGGAGCATCTCGAGGATCCGGCGGCGTTCGTCCGAGGACTGTACGCCGCCACACGGTCAGGGGGGTGGGGCTATATCACGGCCGCCATCAATGCCGCCCATACCGACCACATCTATCTGTACCGCTCCCCCGACGAAGTACGGGCGCAAATCGAGGCGGCGGGCTGGCGCGTGCAGGACGTCCAGGTGGAGTCCAGCTACCCGGAGAAGAAGCCGGAGTTCCGTCCCACTATCGCCGGATTTCTTGTGCGTCGAGGATGAAGCATGGCCCTAGCGGAGGATTTTGAGGCGCTCGAGCGTGCCGTTGCGGCCAAACGCATGGCCGCGGCGCAATCCGCGGTCGGGCATTTGCTGCTGGAGCCGCTGAAGCCGCACGAATTCCGCAAGCTGGACGCCCTCCTGGAAGCGCAGGGGGCGGCCTGGCGGGAGTGCACGGGGGGCCGCGAGCTGCACTGGGCCATCCTGGGGGGGTACACCACCGACCCGATCCGACAGATCGTCCGCCCGCTGACCCTAAGCGCCGGGTACTGGCCGGAGATCTACGAAGGCCACTACGACAGCGCCCGGACCGAGACGCTGGACTCCGCCGGCCCGCTGTTCCGCTTCCGCCCGGATCTCGTGCTTCTGGCCACCGGGACGCTCAACCTGGAGGGATTCCCGGCGGTCGGGGAGAGCGTGGAGCGGGTCGAGCGCCGGGTGGAGGAGGCGATCGAGACGCTGCGGCGAAGATGGCAGGCGATCGCGGCGGGGTGTGGGGCCCGGGTCATCCAGCACAATTTCGAGCCGCCCCCCTCGGCCTCGTCCGCGGGGCGGCTGGAGGGGCGCTACGCCTGGACCCCCTCGCGATTTGTGGAGCGGCTGAACGCCCGCCTCTGGGAGCATGACGGCCGGGAGGTGCGCATCCTTAACGTCCACCAGCTGGCCGGCATCTATGGGCGCGACCGCTGGGCGGAGCCGCGCTGGTTCTTCCACAGTAAACACGGCTTCGACCCGGCCCTCACCTTCCAGTACGCCCGGGCCTTGGGGGGACTGTTCCGCGCCCTGATCGGTAAGGCGAAGAAATGCCTGGTGACCGACCTGGACAACACCCTCTGGGGCGGCGTTGTTGGGGATGACGGGATGGAGGGGATTGCGCTGGGCACGATCTCGCCCGAGGGAGAAGCCTACGCGGCCTTTGGCCGGTACCTCAAGTTGCTTCAGCAATCAGGAATTACTCTAGCAGTGAACAGCAAGAATGACCCGGAGTTGGCCGTCGAGGTGTTCGACCGGCATCCCGAGACGCCATTGCGAAGGGAGGATTTCGCGGCTTTTGTGTGCAATTGGGGCAGCAAGGCAGCCAACCTCCAGGAGATCGCACGCCAGCTCAACATCGGCGTTGACAGCCTAGTGTTCGTCGATGACAGCGCGGCCGAGTGCGGCGAGATCCGCCGGGAGCTGCCAGAGGTCACGGTTGTCAATCTGACGGGAGACCCCGCCCATTTTCCCCGCCAACTGGAGGCGCTGCACCTCTTCGACCAGCTGGATCTGACGGAAGAAGACCTCGCGCGTGCCCAGTCCTATCGTGCAAGTCAGGAATTAGCGGCGGTTAGTGCCTCTCCGGTCAGTTTGAGCGCCTACCTCGGAGAGCTGGCCATGGTTGCGGAGATCAGTCCATCCCGGCCCGAGGACTTCCCCCGCCTGGAGCAGTTGTTCCGCAAGACCAACCAGTTCAACCTCACTTCGCGACAATACGATCAGGCGGCCCTCCGGGCATTCATGGAGGCGGCCGACGCCTTCTGCCTGTCCTGCTGGCTGAAGGACCGACTGGCCAGTCATGGCCTGGTGTCAGCCGTGGTGGGTTTCACCCGAGGGGAATCGCTGATCATCGACAACTGGGTGATGAGCTGCCGGGTATTCACGCGGACCTTCGAGGAGTGCATCTTCGCCGAGCTTCTGAGACTGGCGCGAGAGCGGGGATGCGTGTGGATCGAGGGTGAGTTTGTCCCCACCAGCCGGAACGGCTACGTGCGGGAGCTCTACGAGCGGCTCGGCTTCCGGTGTGTGGCAGATAGCTCCCCGGCGCGCTACGTGTTGGAGGTAGAGGGGGCCAGACTGCCGGAGACCTGTGTGAGACTAGCAGGCGAGACGGCAGGACTGGAGTCCCCCCGGGGGGGACTGGCATGATAGGCATACCCATATCCTCTCGGTCCAAGGCCACCCTGACCCACTACCACCGAGCGGCGCTGGTCGCCGGCCTGCGGGCCGTTGGTCTCGAGGACGGGCAGGTGGTCTTCTGCCACAGCAACATCGGTCTGTTCGGCATCCCGCGCGAGGGCAATCGGCGAGAGGTGGCAGACCGGGTGGTGTTGGAGGCTTTCCGGGAGGTGCTGGGCCCGGAAGGCACCCTGGTGGTGCCGACCTACACCTACTCCTTCTGCAAGGGCGAGGCCTTTGACCCCGACCAGACGCCCTCCACCTGCGGTGCCTGGACCGAGTTCGTACGCCGGCAGCCAGGTGCCCGGCGCTCCCACGACCCCATCTTCTCCGTGGCGGCGCTGGGGGCCCGGGCTGAGGAGTTGACGCGCGACGTGCCGGAGGAGTGCTTCGGGCCGGGCAGCTTCTGGGAGCGCCTGTTGCTGGCGGACGGTACCATCTGCAACTTGAACGTCTGGGTGATCTCCACCTTCATTCACTATGTGGAAAAACGACTCGGGGTCCCGTACCGGTTCGATAAGCTTTTCCCCGGCGTCTTCTCCATTCAGGGCCGGCGGCGCAAAGGGGCGGCGATCTTCTTCTGCCAGGACCTGAGCAATCCCGACACGCGCGTGGCCACGGAGGAGTTTGATCGCCTCGCGCTGCAGAGCGGCCGCGCGCGCCGGGCCGAGGTGGGACGCGGCTACGTCACGGCCATCTCTGCGGCGGACACCGCCCGGCTGATCGAGGACACGCTGCCGACACACCCCTGGTTCCTGTTGGAGGCGGGCCGGCAGGGGATCGAGCCACAGCTCATCCAGCCGGCACGCGTCTTCGAGGTGCGCCTGCCGGCCGAGGCGTCCATGCCGGAGATGATCCGGGCGCTCTGGGGGCTGCCCCGGGACATTGTCTCGGATGGCTACGACGCGGCGCTTACGGCATTGGCCGAGCAACTGCCCATGACCATCCATGAGTATCCCACGGGAACCCGCGCCTGGACCTGGATCGTTCCCGAGAAGTGGACCTGCCACGAAGCCCACATGGAAACCCTCGATGGCCGCCAGCTCTTGGCGTATGCGGATAACCCACTGCACGCGGTCTCCTACTCGCTTCCCTTCGAGGGGGTTGTCGGCCGGGATGAACTGCTGGCCCACCTGTATGTTCACCCGCGCCTGCCGGACGCCGTGCCGTTCGCTTTCAAGTATTACGAACGGGACTGGGGCCTGTGCTGCAGTCAGCAACTGCGGGACTCGCTAAACGACGACGCTTACCGCGTCGTCATTCGTACTTCCTACAGCTACGGAACGCTTAAGGTGGGCGAAGCGGTGCTTCCTGGGGAGACGGAGGATACGATCGTCCTCTGCGCCCACCTGTGTCATCCTGGCCAAGTGAATGATGATCTGACGG
>Ga0315294_10001681_pt1 | contig 24205 bp, 19 predicted proteins | sample YL17G13_40_MG_FD_203626 | JGI IMG/M metagenome (GOLD analysis project Ga0315294, IMG submission 203626) | Sediment microbial communities from Yellowstone Lake, YNP, Wyoming, USA - YL17G13_40 | ecosystem: Environmental > Aquatic > Freshwater > Lake > Sediment | place: USA: Wyoming | collected...
AGCGCCTATAGAGTCGGGAAGGCCGATTTTATGACTCTTCTGGATAGTCAAATGACCCTTTATAGATATGAGTTAGAATATCATCAAGCCCTCACTGAATATGGCAAGAATGTGGCAAGTTTAGAAGCCGCCGCTGGGAAGCATTTCTCTCAGAAGGAGGAAGGGAAATGAAACGATTCACTTTGTTCATCCTGTTGCTAGTCCTTCCCGGGTTGATTTCGGGATGTGGAAAGGGGAAGGAGGCTAACCTTCATAAAGAGCATCAAGAAGAGGTGAAAAAGGGAGAAGACCTCGATATGAAGAGCCTGACCATGGAGTCGATCCAGAAGGAAGGAAAGGTGAAGGAGGTAACTCCTGGGACAGTCCAGATTTCACCAGAGAAGCAACAACTGATTGGAGTTAAAATTGGAACCGCGGAGATGAAACCCCTTGAAAAAGTGATCCGAACTGTAGGGAGGGTCGACTATGATGAAAAGAGGATTGTAACCATCTCACCCAAAATTGGGGGATGGATTGAGGATCTCTTTGTCGATTTTACAGGAAAGTATGTCATGAAAGGGGACCCTCTTCTCACCATCTATAGCCCGGAACTGGTATCCACACAGGAGGAATACCTCATCGCCCTTCGAGCAAAGAAAGATTTGGCAAAAAGCCCATTTCTGGAAGTGGCAGGGAGCGGGAACTCTCTGGCAGAATCGGCAAAGCGGCGTCTCAAACTCTGGGACATCAGTGACGACCAGATCAAAGCCCTTGAAGAAAGCGGTCAGATTAAAAAGACACTTACTCTCCATTCTCCTTTCAGTGGATTTGTTCTGGAAAAAGCAGCCTATACCGGGATGAACGTGATGCCGGGAATGGTACTCTTCAAATTGGCTGATCTTTCAGTGGTCTGGCTCTATGCAGACATTTATGAATATGAGCTTCCCTTCATACGATTGGGACAGCAGGCTTCCGTTCAATTATCTTATATTCCTGGGGAGACATTCACTGGAAAAGCAATCTACATCTATCCTTCCCTGAATCCAGAGACTCGAACCGCAAAGGTAAGGTTTGAAATTCCAAACCCCCAAGGAAGGCTGAAACCGGAAATGTATGCCAATGTGGAGATCAAAGTCCACTTAGGGCAAAAACTTGCTGTGCCAGAGGGAGCGATCATTGACACTGGTCTAAGGCAGATAGCCATTATCGATAAAGGGTCTGGCTATTTTGAGCCGAGGGAAGTGAAGGTTGGAACAAAAGTGGACAATTACTATGAAGTGATTAAAGGGCTCAAGGCCGGAGAACGAGTGGTCACGAGTGCCAATTTTCTCATAGACTCAGAATCGAAGTTAAAAGAAGCAATAGGAGGAATGGCGGGGACGGAGCACGGAGGACACGGCAAGTAAAAGGCAGATTGGGGGATAGGGAGATGGGGAGATGGGGAACAAAAAGATTAATAGTCACCCTGTCTCCCCAATCCCTCATCTCCTCACCTTTATTTTGAGAGGATTTCAATGATTAATAAGCTTATCGAACTTTGTGCCCATAACAAATTCATCGTTTTTCTTTTAATCGGGATGGCGACATTGTGGGGATTGTGGTCAATCAAAAACATTACCCTTGATGCGATTCCTGATCTTTCAGATACCCAGGTGATCATCTTCTCAAAATGGGATCGCAGCCCTGATATCATTGAAGATCAAGTCACTTATCCAATTATCTCTGCTTTACTGGGTGTTCCGAAGGTCAGAGACATTCGGGGTTTCTCCGATTTCGGCTATTCTTATGTCTATGTCATCTTTGAGGATGGCACAGACATCTACTGGGCACGTTCAAGAACTCTTGAGTATTTAAGCAATATCCTACCTCGACTTCCTCAAGGAGTTCAGGTTGAGTTGGCCCGTGATGAAACAGCCATTGGATGGGTCTTCCAGTATGCCCTTATTGATAAGACAGGGAAAAATGATTTGGCACAACTCCGTTCCTTTCAGGATTGGTATCTCCGATATACATTGCAGGCAGTACCCGGAGTCGCCGAGGTCGCACCGATCGGTGGTTTTGTTCGCCAGTATCAGGTGAATTTAGATCCAAATCGGTTGGTGGCTTACAACATTCCCATTGATCGCGTGATCGAGGCTATCCGTTCGGGAAATAACGATGTCGGCGGCAGATTGGTCGAGTTCTCTGGCCGCGAGTTTATGGTTCGTGGACGTGGCTATATTAAGAAGGTCTCCGATATCGAAGAGATTATGGTGGGAACGAGCAAAAGCGGTGGCACTCCGATTCTGGTTAAAAACCTGGGGACCGTCACATTAGGACCTGACATCAGACGGGGCATCGCCGAACTTGATGGCAAAGGAGAAGTCGTCGGCGGCATTGTCATCATGCGTTTTGGAGAGAATGCGTTGAAGGTTATCGAACGCATTCGGACAAAACTCGAGGAGGTAAAACCCACTCTTCCCCCGGGGGTTGAGATCGTTACCACTTATGACCGCGGTGAGTTGATCGAACGCGCGATTGAGACACTCAAGGGGACGTTGACAGAAGAACTCATCATTGTTAGCATTGTGATTTTGATCTTCCTCTGGCACATTCCATCCGCCCTCGTCCCCATTATTACCATCCCGATTACGATCATTCTCTCTTTTATTCCGATGCATTTGATGGGGCTAACAGCCAACATCATGAGCCTCGGGGGAATTGCTATCGCCATTGGTGCTATGGTGGATGCAGCGATTGTTGTGGTCGAGCAGACCCACAAAAAACTGGAGCACTGGGATACTGAAGGCAGGCCCGGTAGTTACAAAGATGTGGTGATCCGTGCTGTCAAAGAAGTAGGTGGACCGAGCTTTTTTGCATTACTGGTCATCGCCGTCTCGTTCATGCCTGTTTTCACACTCGAAGGAATAGAGGGTCGTCTCTTCAAGCCATTGGCCTTTACAAAGAACTTTTCCATGGCCATAGCGGCGGTTCTAGCCATCACACTCGATCCAGCCATACGGTTGCTATTTACCCACATGGATTATTATAAATTTCGACCAAAATTCTTATCCCGTATTGTCAATGTATTGCTCGTCGGGAAAATCCATAGCGAAGAAAAGCATCCAATCAGCCGGCCCTTGATGAAGATCTACCATCCGGTCTGCGAGTTTGTGCTAAAACACAAGTGGGCCACGGTGATAGGAGCGCTCCTCATGGTGATTGTCACGATTCCTGTCTTCGAAAAGCTTGGTTCCGAATTTATGCCACCCCTCTATGAAGGATCACTGCTGTATATGCCAACGACATTGCCTGGAATCTCCGCTACAGAGGCACAAAAATTACTTCAGGTTCAAGATAAAGTATTGAAGAGCTTCCCTGAAGTCGACCTTGTTTTCGGCAAAGCAGGACGTGCAGAAACGGCAACTGATCCGGCCCCATTATCCATGATGGAAACCGTGATCAATCTCAAACCCGAGTCAGAATGGACCAAAGCACCTCGATGGTACTCCTCATGGGCGCCTGACTGGTTGCAGAAAATTCTACGTCGGGCTTGGCCAGACCACAAAAGTCCTGACGAATTGATTTATGGGCCGGGGGGGCTTGATGAAAGGATGCAGTTTCCAGGAGTTAAAAATTTCTGGACGATGCCGATTAAGGGCCGGGTGGAAATGCTTTCTACGGGCGTGCCGACAGCTATCGGGATTAAGATCATGGGAGCCGATTTACAAAAGATTCAGGAGATCGGTGAACACATTGAAATGGTGCTAAAAGATGTGCCAGGCACAAAAAACGTTTCTGCTGAACGGACTGCCGGTGGCTACTTTCTTGACTTTACACTCAAACGTTCTGAACTGGCCCGCTATGGATTAACGATCGATCAGGCCAATAATATCATCATGTCGGCAGTGGGTGGAGAAAATATAACAACAACCATCGAAGGACGGGAGCGTTATCCAGTCAATGTTAGGTATTTCAGGGAGTTCCGGGACGATGTGGAGAAGCTCAAAAGGGTTCTTGTTCCTATCCGGTCGGGTGGCGGAAGTACGCAAAGTGGAATGTCCGGAATGGGGAGTGGGTCACCCTCCATCGGGTCACGGGGAGGGGCATACATTCCCTTAGGACAGTTGGCTGATATCTCTCTCGTGACCGGACCTTCCATGATCCGCGATGAGAACGGACGACTACAGGGTGTTGTAAAGGTTGACATAGATACCTCGAAACGCGATATCGGAAGTTACGTCTCTGATGCCAAGAAAGCGATCCATGAGAACCTGAAACTTCCTCCGGGCTATCTGTTAATCTGGAGCGGCCAGTTCGAATACATGGAGCGTGTTAAGGACCGGCTTATCATTGTCGTGCCAATCACCATCTTTCTGGTTTTTCTGCTCCTCTTTTTTAATACACGATCATTCACCAAGACCATGATCATTCTTCTTGCAGTTCCATTTTCAGCCATTGGTGCGATCTGGTTTCTCTATTTTCTTGGTTACAATATGAGCATTGCTGTCTGGGTGGGTTTGATTGCGTTGATGGGAGTGGATGCGGAGACAGGAATGTTTATGCTTCTCTATCTGGATCTGGCTTTTCATGAGGCCCAGGCGAAGGGTAGGATGAGGAACTGGAATGACCTGAGAGAAGCGATCGTGGAAGGTGCAGTCAAGCGACTTCGACCCAAGGTGATGACCGTGGGCGTGATGTTCATGGGTTTGATACCGATCATGTGGTCAACCGGCGCTGGTGCCGATGTCATGAAGCGCATTGCGGCGCCGATGATCGGAGGTATCTTCACCTCGTTCATTTTGGAGTTGGTGGTTTATCCAGCGATCTATGCCATTTGGAAGTGGCACTTTGAAGTGAAAAAACAGGTCATGACAAATCCTGTATAGGTAACACACCCCACCCTCCCCCCTGAGAGACTGTGTCGTAATTGGTAGTCGCAACCTTTAGGTTGCGGTCAGTTTCAATAAAATCAATGAGTTGCACGCAGGCTAAAGCCTGCGGCTACCATCAAAATGGGATTACGACACAGTCTCTGAGAGGGAGGGGATCCTTGAATTAGAGAATGGAATGAATATATTTATAATATAGGACACCTAAAAATATAAAACGTTTCGCAAAAATTTTTAAGGAGGTTTTTATCATGAAAAAGTTAATTCCAATTTTGGGAGTGTTGGTCTTAAGTTGTTTTGTTTTAACTTCTAATTCTCTTGCCCAGCATTCACATGGAGGAATGTCGGTGGGGACATCGATGAAGATGGATACCAAGGAGGTTCTTGTTGAAGGAGTCAAGGTGGTTTTTCAGATTATGGCAAATGATGAGCACAAGAAGATGTTGAAAGATATGAAGATGAAGGAAGATGTTGAAGCAGGGACCACCCACAATATCACGGTGACCTTGAAGGACGAGAAAACTCAAAAAGAGATCACGGATGCTCAGATCAATATGAAGGTGGTCGATCCAAAAGGAAAAGATCAGATTAAGTCCCTGAAGTATGAGGGAGAGATGAAGAGTTATGATGCTTATTTCAACCTTCCGGAAAAAGGAAAGTATCAGGTCATGGTTCTCTTTAAGATTGGAGAGCAGAAGAGGACATCTGGGATATATTATGAGTTAAAATAGGGTATATAACAGTCTTGTAACTCAGCCCTTCAGGGCTGACATTCATCAGGGCTAAAGCCCTGAGTTACAAGTTGTAGGTGAGAGATTTTAATGGAATCTAAAGAGTCACCAAAAAGTTTGGAGCGTATCGATCTCCCCATTACAGGAATGTCGTGTGCCAGTTGTGCAGCAAAGATTGAGAAGGGATTGGCCAGTGTTGACGGAGTTTCCAAATCTTCTGTTAATTTTGCGGCTGAAAAGGCAACTGTCTTTTTTGATCCCGCTCAAACCGACCTTTTCCATTTAATCGAAAAAGTGAAAGATCTGGGTTACGGAGCAAAGGTGGAGAAGATCCTTCTTCCAATTCAGGGAATGACCTGTGCCTCCTGTGTTAACAAAGTGGAAAAGGCGTTGAGTTCTTTAAAAGGTGTGACCCATGTGAGCGTCAACTTTGCTACAGAAAGGGCAACGGTCGAATACATTCCTGAAGAGGTAACGATCAGGGATTTTAAGAAGGTTGTTCAGGAAGCGGGTTATCAGGTTCTTGAAGTAAAAGAAGAGGATATTGTTGAGAAGGAGAGGCTTGCGAGAGAAAGGGAATTATTTCAATTGAAGGAAAAGTTTGTGATCGGCGCCATTCTCCTTGCCCCTATCCTCATTCTCATGTACGGTGCATCCCTTTTTGAAAAATGGGTTGGTCTTTCGAAGGAGACGAATTTCTTTATTCAATTCTTGCTCGCTACTCCTGTTCAATTCTGGGCGGGATGGCAATTCTATCTGGGGTTCTGGAAGGCAACCAAACATAAGACGAGCGATATGAACACATTGATCGCTGTCGGAACTTCTGCTGCTTATCTTTATAGCCTGATCGTGACCTTTGGTTCTCACCTGATCATGGTCAAAGGCTTGATGGTCGATGTTTATTTTGATACCTCGGCAGCAATTATCGTTCTTATCCTTTTAGGCAGATTCTTGGAAGCGAGGGCAAAAGGAAGAACTTCTGAGGCCATTAAAAAGTTGATTGGCCTTCAGCCGAAGACAGCGAGAGTCATCCGGAATGAGAACGAAGTAGACATTCCTATAGAAGAGGTAACTATTGGCGATATCGTTGTCGTTCGTCCTGGGGAGAAGATTCCAGTAGATGGTATTGTCAGGGAAGGTTATTCATCGGTCAATGAGTCGATGGTGACAGGAGAATCCTTACCCGTGGAAAAGAAGGTTGGGGATCATGTCATTGGTGCTACGATCAATAAGACCGGAACATTTCAGTTTGAAACGGCTAAGGTTGGAAAAGACACAGTCCTCGCCCAGATCATTCGATTGGTTCAAGAGGCTCAGGGGTCAAAACCACCCATCGCCCGAATGGTCGATGTGATTGCCAGTTACTTTGTCCCTATTGTCATTTTGATCGCCATCGTCACATTCATCGTTTGGTATTTTTTCGGTCCTCATCCAGCCTTGACCTATGCCTTTCTAAACTTTGTCGCTGTGCTCATCATTGCCTGTCCATGTGCCTTAGGATTGGCCACTCCCACCTCTATCATGGTTGGAACAGGGAAGGGTGCAGAGAATGGTATATTAATTCGAGGAGCAGAGGCATTGGAAACCGCTCATCAATTGAATACTATTGTTTTAGATAAGACCGGGACATTAACAAAAGGGGAACCTTCGGTGACCGATATCATCGAATCCGAAAGGTTTACTAAGAAGGAAATATTAACCTTGGCGGCTTCGGCCGAGAAAGGGTCGGAACACCCTTTGGGTGAAGCGATTGTTAATAAGGCGAAGGAGGAAGATTTAACTCTTTTTGACTCAAGGGATTTTCAGGCCATTCCAGGTCATGGCATCGAGGCGACCATCGACTCAAAAAGAGTCCTCCTTGGAAATTTAAGACTGATGGAAGAGAGAAAGGTGGCTCTCAATGGATTGTCTGATAGAGCTGAACACCTTTCCAATGAAGGAAAGACGCCAATGTTTTTGGCCGTCGAGGGAGAAGCTGCCGGAATCATTGCTGTCGCTGATACATTAAAGGAAAATTCAAAGGAAGCAGTAAAAGCCCTTCACCGAATGGGCTTGGAAGTGGTGATGCTTACTGGTGATAATCAGCGAACCGCTAAAGCCATCGCTCATCAGATTGGGATCGACCGGGTCCTCGCAGAAGTCCTTCCTGAAAAGAAGGCAGAGGAGATAAAACGGCTTCAGACAGAAGGCAAGAAGGTTGGAATGGTGGGTGATGGTATCAACGATGCCCCCGCTTTAGCACAGGCCGATGTCGGAATTGCAATTGGAACTGGGACGGATGTGGCCATGGAGTCTTCGGATATTACATTGATCGGTGGAGATTTAAGAGGAATTGTGACCGCTATTGCTTTAAGCAAGGCGACCATCCGAAATATTAAACAGAATCTTTTCTGGGCCTTTGCTTACAATACAATCCTTATCCCTGTAGCTGCAGGAGTTCTTTTCCCATTTTTCGGCATTCTCCTCAATCCCATCTTTGCAGCAGGGGCGATGGCATTTTCATCAGTCACCGTGGTGTCTAATGCCCTCAGACTTCGGAGATTTAAACCTCCGATGAACTAACTTCGATGGAACATTGGAATGATGGAATGGTGGAGTAATGGGGGAAACATCGAAAAACTGAATTTTCTCTCGATACCCAATATTCCAGTATTCCATTTTTCCAGTTGAGGATTATAAATAAAAAAGGAGGATCACATGACAAAATTTTTTACTGACAATTCATTTTCGATTGGCAATACTCCGATGGTCAGGATTAACAAAATGGCCCAAGGACTCAAAGCTACTATCCTTGGTAAAATAGAGGGACGAAACCCTGCCTACTCGGTCAAATGCCGAATAGGAGCAAATATGATCTGGACTGCGGAAAAGCAAGGATTGCTTAAGCCTGGCATGGAGATCATTGAACCAACAAGTGGAAATACAGGCATTGCCTTGGCTTATGTAGCTGCTGCAAGAGGATATAAACTGAATGTCACCATGCCAGAAACCATGTCAATGGAACGGAGAAAGGTGCTTGCTATTTTTGGGGTCAACCTCATCCTGACTCCAGGAGCCAAGGGAATGAAAGGGGCAATCGAAGAGGCCGAACGAATTTTGGCCTCGAATGCCAATTACTATATGCCTCAGCAGTTTAAAAACCCTGCCAATCCAGAAATTCATTTTAAAACCACTGGTCCAGAGATCTGGGAACAAACGAATGGTGGAATTGATGTTCTCGTCTCTGGAGTGGGCACCGGAGGTACGATTACGGGTGTATCACGGTATATTAAGGGAGAAAAAAAGAAGAAAATTATCAGTGTTGCCGTCGAACCAATGGAGAGTCCTGTCATCACACAGCGTCTTGCAGGACAAGAGCTTAAACCAGGTCCTCACAAGATTCAGGGAATTGGTGCCGGCTTTATCCCAGATACTCTGGACTTGTCTGTCGTTGATCGTGTAGAACAGGTTACAAGCGAAGAAGCGATCGGACATGCAAGACGGCTATCCCGTGAGGAAGGCATTCTTTCGGGAGTGAGTTGTGGTGCAGCGATCGCGGTCGCTTTGAGGTTGGCAAAGAGTGGTGAATTTGATGGAAAGACCATTGTGGCGATTCTGCCCGATTCGGGTGAACGTTATCTCAGTGGACCTCTCTTCGAAGGGGTTTTTGATGAAGCTGGCCTTCCAAGGATTTAACCAATGGGGTTGTTAGAGATAAGATGTAACTCAACCCTTCAGGGCTGATATTTCAAGGCTAAAGCCTCGAGTTACAGTGGATGAAGATTATGTAACTCAACCCTTTAGGGTTGAACAAAAATATGGGAATAGATAAGAATAAACCTTTTCCCAGAAGACCGAGATTAAAGGATTTTGACTATATTGGAACATATGCCTATTTTTTAACTATTTTGACAAAGGATCATACTGTTTGCTTTAAAGAGGCTGAAGTAATCGGTAGTCTTATAGATATGTTAATTGAAACCGCCAGATCAGAGAGATTCGATGTTTTAGCTTACTGTTTTATGCCTGACCATCTTCATTTGTTAGTAATTGGGAAAGATGATAAATCTAATCTTAAAAAGTTCATAAATCTTTTTAAACAAAAAAGTGGGTACTGGTTCAAGAAGAATTACAATATGAATTTGTGGCATATCAGTTATTATGACCATATCTTGAGAAAAGAAGAAAGCATAGAGAATGTTGCCTCCTATATTTTAGAAAATCCAGTGAGAAAAGGGTTAGTCTCTGATTTTAGAGAATATCCTTTTAGTAGGTTGTTTCTATAGTGTTAGGGCTAAAGCTAAACAGAGATACGTAACTCAGCCCTTTAGGGCTGATAGTCCTCAGGGCTAAAGCCCTGAGCTACAAAATACAAAAATGGGGGGTATAGAAATGATGCTGAAAAAATTTTTGAGACAATTCTTTATTGGTGTTCTGATCCTTCTTATCTCTCTTTTCAGTTTTGGAAAGGCCTTTTCTGTTACAGAGGACGAAAAAAATAATATTTCTGTCTATGAGAAAGTGGCCGATGGGGTGGTTAACGTTACCAGTACTGCCGTCCAGATGGACTTCTTCTTCAATGCTTTTCCTACCCAGGGATCGGGATCCGGTTCCATCATTGATACGAAGGGACATATCTTGACAAACCACCATGTTGTGGCGGATGCCCAAAAATTGGAGGTGACCTTAGCGGGTGGTTCAAAGTGGCCTGCTAAATTGGTTGGGTCTGATCCAGACAGCGATCTGGCTGTGATCAAGATCGATGCCCCCAAAGAAAAGTTGAAAGTCATCCCGATGGGAGATTCAAAAAATTTGAGGATTGGACAGAAAGTCCTTGCCATTGGAAATCCTTTTGGACTGGAGAGAACATTGACCACAGGAATTATAAGCTCTCTCGGAAGGACCATCCGCTCTGAAGTAGGGACACTGATGGAAGATATCATCCAGACCGATGCAGCCATTAATCCGGGAAATTCGGGAGGTCCTCTTCTCAACTCTGAAGGAGAGATCATCGGAATCAATAGTGCCATTATCAGTCCCTCGGGCGGAAGTGTGGGTATTGGTTTTGCCATTCCGGTCAATACAGCAAAACGGGTGGTTCCAGAATTGATTGCCAAAGGGTATGTTTCTTATCCTTGGATCGGTGCAACCATTCAATCTCTCATTCCAGAGGTTGCAAAATTTCTGAAGCTCAATAAAGTGGAAAGAGGAGCAATGATTGCAGAGGTCGTAAAAGGAGGGCCTGCCGAAAAGGGTGGTCTGAAAGGAGGAGACCAGAGGGTCCAAGTGGGGAATGTGATTGTCATGGTCGGTGGGGATATTGTTGTGAAAGCAGATCAGCACGATGTAAAAACCAACGATGAGTTGATCCGGTATATTCGTGAAAAGAAACCAGGAAATGCGATCCTTCTCAACGTCTTTCGAAATGGAAAATTCGAAGAGGTGAAGGTCATTCTTGGAGAAAGACCGAGAAGGAGGTAAGCTGATGGATTGGATATGGGCTCAATGGGGTTGGCGAGATTATGGCATGGGGCCAGGAATGATGTGGGGATGGTGGGGCATGGGATGGATCTTTATGATCATCTTTTGGGGGCTTCTTATTGTGGGTTTAATCTTTCTTGTCCGATACCTTATTGGAGCAACAAAGGCAAGCAAGGGTGAGGAGTCTGCCCTCGATATCCTGAAGAAACGCTATGCCCGTGGAGAGATCGATAAAGAAGAATTTGAACAGAAGAAGAGAGATCTTCTGTAAGGCTTTGTCTCTTTCTGAGTACACTTAAAGAAGACTGCAGCACATGTCGATGCATCTCGTTTCAAGACCGATTTCCTTTGCGTAGTCCATTGTCCCCTGAAGGGGATAGGCGATGGTGTTGACACCAGAATCTATAAATCCCTTTTCCATTTCTGCCTTCCATGGGTGGGCAGGACGGATACAGCCCATTCGAATTGGTATATGAGGATTGAGAATACGAGCAATAGCTGAGATTCTTGAAGTCTCTTCCGGCTTTGGGATTTTAATCCCACTCGTCTTCATGGGTAGAAGGGGTTTGATGACCACTAAGACAAGGGTTTCAACACCAATCCGGGTAACCATCTCCAAGGCCTTCCATTCACCTTTGATCTCTCCAAAGTGATGCCCAATGATGATATGGGGGGCGAGGCGATGGCCCATCTCCTTTAACATCAAGAGAGTGTCCTCATAATCTCTAACCCGTTTATTCAAGTGGTAAACCTGACGGATCGTATCCTCATCGCCTATCACATCGATGAGAATCTGATCGACCCCAGCCTCTTTCAATTCTCTGGCTGGTCCCTCTTGGATGAGGCCAGTATGGACGATGATTTTAAATTGAGGATCTCTTTCCTTGATAGCTCTGATAGCAGGAATAAATTCTCTTAGGGGAACCTCGCCGTTTTTATCTGCTCCTCCACTCACCAAGACACCAAGAGCACCATGGGAGCAGAGGCGATCCACAACCTGAGAGAAGGTTTTGGGATTCTCTGCAGGGATCATCGATTCGAGGAGTTCCCCTTTACAGTGTTCACATCGAAGCGCACAGCGTCTTCCCGTTACACTGATGGCAGCAAATTTCTCCTTTTGAGAGGGGAAAGTATTATCATGGTAAGAAATGGTCCCGGGGATTGAGAAGGTAAGTTCATTGCCAAAATAGGTCCTTCGGATTCTGAAGGCCTCAGTTTGGAGCTCGTTGAGGGGAATCTTTAACAGATTGCGAAGCATGGGATATATGAAATTTCAAATGCCAAAGTTCAAATGTCAAATCAAATCCAAAGTGTAACTCAACCCTTCAGGGTTGATCCAACTCAAGGCTAAAGCCTTGAGTTACGGAAGTTTGGCATTCATTTGAAATTTGGATTTATGCAAATTTCCATCTGGGCCATTATCTCCTCAATGTCCTGTGGTTCTGGCATAAAAGGAAAATTTCGAATAGGGGCTGAGGGCCGTTCATTTCCGTAAGGTCGATTGCAGGCTACCTTCCCATCTCTCCCAGGACATCCGGAGGTCATAAAGGGCTCTCCGGTGTGAATGAGAGGAGTGACCTCCATTCCAAAATCAACCAATCTTCCTGTTTCATCAAACTTCATTTGATTTAAAGATCCCAAAGATTCATTAATGATCCAGCGCGCAAGCTGTACTCTCCGATATTGACTAATGGGGGGTGGGGAATGATTTTCCATGGGACTCCCCTTCTCAGGATAGAAGGAGAATAGATGGGTATAGGCACCCATCTCTTGTCCCCTCTGAATAGTCTCCACCATTTCCTTCTCCGTCTCACCCAAACCGGCAATGAGATGGATTCCAACGTGAAACTTTCCAAAGACCCCAACGGCCATTCGAACCACATCCCAATAGTGTTCCCAACGATGAGGACCTTCCACCCCTTTTCCCCTCAGCCGATCGAAGAGTTCAAGTATGGCCGCATCAATGGCAATGCCAACCCTATCTGCTCCTGCATTCTTCATTGCCCCGAGAGAGTTATGGTCGCAGATCAATGTTGGTGCAACGAGGACGCTGATCGGAAGGTCTGTCTCTTCTTTCAACCTCTTGGTGATATAGAGGGTGTCCCCCAAAGCCTTTGGATGTGTAATCATGGAAATACAGACTCGATGGATCTGATCTTTCATTTTTGACTTTTCGATGATCTCTTTTAAAGTATAGATCGGCCAATCTACCCTAATAAAAGTCTTTCCTCGAGGACCTTCCCGCCTGGATCTCGATAGACCACAGAAATGGCATCTTCCCAAACATTCCTCCTCGTAGTGGAGAAGGAGATTTAATCCTTTTAATTTTGCGTTCCGATGGAAAGACCCTTGTTGAAGGCTCAATGTGAGGGAGGCAGCTAAGCTGGTCTGGATATATTCAGGACTTATTCTCTGACCCATTTTTTCCCTCTTTCTAAAATCTCCCCTGACCCCTCTTTATCAAAGAGGGGTATCTTCCTCCTTAGGAAAAGGGGGATTGAGGGGGATTTTTCCACGATCCTCGTAGTACTCCCTAAAGCCTACCCAGGTTTTCCGAGTGAGAGCCTCAAAATCGACTCCTGGCTTATTCCAGTTCTCTTCGAGATATTTTCTCTTGTAGGCCCCATAGGAAAGGGTCTTTCCAAAGGTCTCGCGCCACTCGATTTCATAATTTTCTAAATATCGAAGGTCTCCTTTGGCGACCGCTTCTGCAGCAACCCTTCCTGCGATCTCACCGCCAATGACGGCATTGAGGATGCCTGCGCCGGTGATGGGGTGGGCATGGCCTGCAGCATCCCCTACGAGTAAGGTATTTCTAAAGACGGTTTGTTGGGGGATCTCACAGGGAATGGAACCGCCTGTCTTTCCAAGGATGCTCATGTTCTTTAACCTTTTCAAATCAGCAAGGTGATTAAAAAAATGATTCATCAGGTTTGAGAGGAGAGAGGCTTTTTGAGGAATGACCCCCACGCCCCCATTGGCTGTCTTTCCTTTCGGAAAGAACCAGGCATATCCTCCTTCGTAATCCTTATGGAAGAAGATATCCACATGGTTTTGAGAGTGAGGGTTCACCACCTCGTATTGAAGAGCCACAATCGACTTCACCGGAGGTAATCCAAGCCAACGAGCTACTGACGAATGGACCCCATCAGCGCCGATGATTACTTTTGATTGAATGATTTCCTGTTTCAGACCCCGCTCAACAACAAGTCCCCTGGAAGAAAGGGCTATGGCTTTTGTTTCAGTGGAGATCTCAGCCTCTGATAAAATCGCTGAGGTCACTAACTCTTTATCGAAGAGAGAACGATCCAACATATATCCTGGGCCTCTCATCGCATAGGAGGACCCATCGGGAAGATGGGTGACCATCTGTTCAATGGTCTGGATGATACACTTCGAAGAGAAATCCACATGACGGGAGATCCACTGAGACACTAATTCAGCACACTGGACAGGCACGCCGATGCGCTGTTTTCGATCGATGAGAAGGACTTTAGCTCCTCTTTTGGTTGCAGCCTGAGCCGCACTTGAGCCAGCAGGACCCGCTCCGATGATGACGATGTCATAAGTCTTTAACACGGAAGCTTCAGGCATGGGAGTACTCAAGAACCCTTTTGAGAAGATGGAGGTTGAGATGAGTCTGATTTTCAAACTGGCCTTTCATAGCCTTTGTCTCTTGCCCCAGATCGTAACAGGTACTTCTCTCCACATCGATGAGAATTCCAGGCAATCCAATCCGTTCGAAGTCTGGTCGATGCTTTCCATAAAAGGGCTCGCAACAGGAGCCGACAAAACCACGGACACCTGAACGTTTGAGTCGGTAGAGGGTCCATTCAAGGTCTTCGTAATTCTGGATGGTGAGAGAGTCCATTCCTAAGGATTTCGCCATCTGTATCGCATCACCCACCGAGCACCGTCCGCATTCTTCACAACCCTCTAAGTTTCGATAGAAACAGTTCGCTTCTTTGGCACAATAGGGAAGGAGAAGAACTTCAGGCTTCCTGATCTCCTTAAATGGTTTTAAAACAGGGAAGAGACGATGGGTTTCTTCTTCATCGAAACCATGGGGGAGAAGATCCATTTTTTCTACAGCCTCTTCGATCGCATGAATAAAGTGACCTTCATTGATACCTGAAATTTCTGGTTTTTTATCGGCGAAGAACGATCGGATGGTTTCTCGAACATTGGAAGGAGTGGCTTTCGAATTTTTGAGGAGGCTTTCGAGATCGAAAATGGCTCTTTTAGGGGAAACAAAAAAATCACCAGTCATTAGAATTTGGTTGATGACTTTTGTCTTCGTATCGATAGCGATGGAGACACGGATCAATCCCCCTGGGGCTTTCAGGATAGAAGAGAGGGTTTTCCTCCTTGGTAAAGATTCACGGACTTTAAAGATATAATCTTCTGAAGAGAAGTAAAGCTGTTTTGTTTTCAACAAACCCTCCTCTTCAGGGGTCAGAGGCATGGGATCAAATTCTATTCCAAAGGATTCTTCAAAACCTTTGATCAAGGCTCTTTTAATTTGAGAAGGGGAAGGGGTTCGACCCAACTCCCATTTCAAACAGGTGACCCTTTCTTTGACGGATTCGATTTCTTTACTCTGAAGTTTTTCGGTCGGAATTCGAAGGGCCCTGAGCATTTCATCTACATTGAAATCTACAAGAACAGTCCCTTGAAAGAGGATAGCGCCCGAGAGTTCTGTTCCCCCTGTTCCTGAAATCTTACGGCCTTGAATCTCGATATCATTTCTCGGACGAAAATGGGCTCGAACACCGAGATGGTTAAGCCCGCGAGCTGCTGCCTCTCCCATTTTTCTATATAGATCCTCAATCTTTGAAGGGATTCGAGGATCTTTTTTGGAGATATAAATCTCCCAACCCAATTCTTGTCTTCCCCAAAATAATGCGCCCCCTCCGGTGAGCCTACGATTAATCTCGATCCCTTTTGTCCGGCAGTAATCTATCCTGACTTCCTCTTCCACGGATTGGTGGTGTCCAACCAAGACGGCGGGTTTGGAGAATTGGAGCAATCGGAGGGTGTTGGGAATTCTATATTGAGCCCTTAATTCGAGGAGTATCTCATCGAGGGCCATATTTTCAGCCGCTGATAGAGCACCGGTATCTAAAAGTCTCCAGGTTTCCATTAATCAATTTTTATAACCGATTCCTATTCGGCCTTCAATGGATTTATTGGGGGTGTCATTTAAAATTGGGCATTGTCCCTAAAATTAAAAAAGATAATTCCTTATATGTCAAATTGGAATTTTCAATAATGATTTCCTTTAATATCGAGATTTCTTATGGAACATTTAGAGCTCTTATCATCGAAAAGAAGCAATAAAATTTGCAGTGATTTTGCTTTAATCTTAAAATAGTTTTAATGAAAACCTCTCTCTGAGATATCAATGAAAGAACAATTCTATATCCAGTGGCATATCACGAACCTTTGCAATCTTCGCTGCAAGCATTGCTATCAAGAAGATTTCTCGAAGGACAATGATTTAGAATGGGCAGGGCTTAAAAAGATCTCTGACAACATCCTTGCTACTCTGCAGGAATGGGGTAAGAAAGCATGCATTCATCTCACTGGCGGAGAACCTCTCCTTAAGCCAGAACTATTTCCGCTTCTCAATTATCTCGATCGAAGCCCTCTCGTTGAAGAACTTGGGATAATTACCAATGGTCTTTCCTTTGATCAGGAGTGGGTTGAGAGACTTTCTTCCTTTTCTAAATTAAAGAAGATCAAGATCTCTTTAGATGGAGCAGATGCAGAGACCAATGATTCCATTCGCCAGAAGAGGACTTTTGAGAAGGTGATTAAAAATCTCTCTCTGTTTAAAAGAGAGGATCTCTTTGAAATCATCTTAATGTTTACAGTCATGAAAAGAAACCTTAAAAGTGTACCTTTATTCTTCCAATTCTCTAAAGACTTAAATGTCAATGGATTCATCATTGAACGGTTCATTCCATGGGGTAGGGGCAGAGAGAGGATGGAGGAGGTATTGAATGGAAAAGATTGGGAGGAGCTGATCAAAACACTTTCAGACCTATTTGCAATCGAAGAGGAAAATACCCTGCTTCCTTATCAAGCCTTTCAGGTGTGTTTTGATGGTGAAGAGCCAGAATTGCTGGGCGCCCCCTGTGTCATCGGAAAAGACGGACTTTGTGTGATGCCAGATGGCAACGTTTTCCCTTGTCGAAGATTTCCCATTTCAATAGGAAACCTATTGAGTGATTCATTGAGACAAATCTGGGAGGAATCAGAGATATTGGAGAAATTAAGGAGGAAAGAAAACCTTAAGGGGAAATGTGGAGAATGTGACATAAAAGATTGCAGGGGCTGTCGAAGTTTAGCCCTCGCTTTAACTGGGGACTATCTTGGGGAAGATCCCCACTGTTGGTATACTTTTTATGACCATAAAATATAAAAATACAGTCCTTTCCATCAAAAAATACATATTTCACCCCATTTATTCTATCCCTACCTTTTAATAACCTATAATAGCGCCTACGAGTGCAACCACTTCTAATGCTGGCTATCTCACGGGGGCCTATAAAGATCAGTCCTACGGGGCCCATTTAATATTTGTCGGTCTCACGTATAAGTTTTAATTGAACCTTTGTCATATCGTTACATCGTTCCTATAGAGACCCAAAAAATTTAAAGAAGCGGCAGGTCAATGATCTGCCGCTTCAACTTATTTTGGCACAATACCTTTCATCCCATCCCATCAGTTCTTCCACCCTTCACTCCCTCCTGCCATCCTAATGTAAAATGATTCTTTCCTCTATTTTCTTAGAGATAGGAAAAGTTAAAATATTAGTTCCAAACTATGGGAGGGAAAAATTCTTATTTTAAAAAAAATTGTTTTATTTATTTATTTATGATAACATTCCAAACTAAATTTAAGGGAAGTTGGCCAATTCATGGATATTCAAAAGATTTTGAATAAGATCGAGGAGACAGAAACACCTAAGGTGAACAAAGTAGCCGTTGCCTACTCCGGAGGATTGGATTCGTCTCTTGCCATTGAGCTGCTTCGACGAAAGTATAGAGCAAAAGAAATCCTCCCTATCACGATCGATGTGGGACAGGGAGAAGAAGAGGTCCTGGAGAGCAGGAGGAAGGCGAAGGTTCTCAAAATTAAACCTCTCTTTTTTGATCTCCGAAAAGAATTCACTGAGATCTGGATTGCCCGAGCCATTCAGGCCAACTCTGATTATTTAGGTTATCCTGTTTCCACATCGATGACGAGACAGATTGTAGCAAGAAAGGTGGCAGAAGTCGCCCTCGCCGAAGGATGCGATGCTATCCTTGAAGGCTCCAGTGGAAAAGGTAATGATCAATATCGGATGCACAATGTTTTTAAGATGTTTGCGCCCAATTTGAAGATTCTCGTCCCGGTAAGGGATTTCGATTTGACTCGATTAGAAGAAGAGCAACTGTGTAAAGAATGGGGTGTTCCAGTGACTGAGATGATTACAGGGGGTGATGATAAGACGATGTGGTGCCGATCGATTGCCAGTGGTGCGATCGATCTGAACCAGCCGCTTCCGGATGATATTTGGATGTGGTATCGGCCACCGGAGAAGGCGCCCGATCGACCTGCATTCATCACCCTTGAGTTTAAGAAGGGGATCCCTGTTAAATTGAATGGAAAACGGAGGACCCTGGGTGAGATTATCCCCGACCTGAATGTCGTCGGAGGCTCTCATTCGATCGGTAGGATCGATATGTTTGAGGACGGGATTATGGATCTCAAAAGCAGGGAGATCTATGAGGCCCCTGGTGCGACGATCATTCTCAAGCTCCATCGAGACCTGGAACAGTTCTGCCTCACTAAGGATGAGATTCAATTTAAGAGAGGGGTAGACCAGAAGTGGGCTTACCTGATCTATCATGGGATGGCCTACCATCCATTAAGATACAATCTCGATGCCTTCATTGAGACATCCCAGAAGGTGGTCAATGGGAAATATAAGATCAAACTCTATAAAGGGAATATGGAGATTGTCCATCGGAAATCGAAGACGAGCCTCTTCTCACCGGAGATCCGCTCCATTAAGGCCACTGGTTTTGATCAGAGGCGCTGCGCGGATGCTGCCTTCATTCGAGGGCTTCCCTATGAGATTTTGGCCAAAAGGAAAATGCAATAGGGGAATGTAGTGGGAGGTTGGTACAATGAGACCTTCCTACATTTTTGTCATTCCTGCCCCTGTTTTCATAGGGGCAAGCTTGTCCCCGCGAAAGTGGGGACAGGAATCCATAGCTTCTTTATATAAAGGAATGTCTGGATTCCCGTTTGCACGGGAATGACAGACCTGGGGGTCATTCGATGAAGATTGATAAGCTATGGGGTGGACGATTTGAAGAGCTTCCTTCCGAGGAGATGGTTGATTTTCTTTCGGGAAGAGATGTGAGAGGGATTCCACCACGGGATGAACGATTGATCCCTTATGATCTATGGGGCAATCGGGCCCATGTCCTCATGCTCTGCCATCAAGGCATCCTTACCAAACAGGATGGGAAAAAGATCCTTAAAGGCTTGAGGGAATTAGAATCGCTCCATCAAAAAGGAAAGTTTAAATTGGAACCCTCTAAGGAGGACGTCCACTCCAACATTGAGAGTTTCCTCATTGAGCAGGTGGGCATCGAATATGGAGGAAAAGTTCATACAGGAAGAAGCCGGAATGACCAGATTGTCCTCGATATGCGTCTCTACCTTCGGGATCAGGTTTTAGAATTTATTGAAGGGTTGGTCTGCTTGATAGAAACGCTTCTCCAACGAGCGGATGAACATCGTTTGACGATCATGCCCGGCTATACCCATCACCAGCATGCAGTGGCCACTACCTTTGGTCACCTCCTCCTTTCCTTCGCCGAATCCCTTCAGCGAGATATCCAAAGATTTGTCCACTGGTTTGATCTTTTCAACAAAAATCCCTTGGGAGCGGCAGCTGGCTATGGCACCTCTTTCAATCTGGATCGGCAGTTGACATCAAAACTCCTCGGATTTGACGGTCCAACAGAGAATGTCACCGATCCCATCACCCATCGATGGGAGCCCGAGTTGGAGCTGGCTTATGCTGTGGCAGTGATGATGAATCACCTTTCTACAATGGCCCAAACCTTGATCCTTTTATCCACACGAGAATTTAATATGGTCAGACTGAACGATCGACATTGTACGGGCAGTTCGATCATGCCACAGAAGCGGAACCCCTGTTCTTTAGAGGTGATGAAGGCTAAAACCTCCTTTGCCCATGGAATAGTGATCAGCCTCCTTTCCGTCGGCAAGGCGCTTTTCATGGGATATAACCGAGATACACAATGGACGAAATATTGGATTATGGATCTGGTGGAGGAATCTCAACCCTCCCTCCCCATAATGGAAGATGTGATACGACTCCTCCGAGTCAATGAGACTCAGATGTTTGAACAGGCTCAAGAGGGGTTCGCCGATGCGACCCCCTTAATGGAATGGATGGTACGCTCCTTTAGTCTTCCTTTACGAAAAGCAAAGATGGTGCTGGAGAAAGCAGTCAAATATTCAGAGAAGGAAGGAGGTGGAAAGGTTTCCTATCGGAGTCTCAAAAGGGCCCTCGGTGAGATGAGGATCAATATTCCAATTACGCAAGAGGATGTGAAGAAGATCCAGAGACCGGAAAATATATTGACTCAGACCTCTTCCATTGGAACGCCTTCGGAGAAGAGGATGAAAGAAAATATCGCATCTCTTCGAGAGAAGTTGAAAACCAACAGAGGTTGGTTGATCCGTAAGAAAAGGGTGATTGAAAATAAAAAGGCATTGGTGTTGAGGATGGAGAAAACGTTAAGGAGTTAAAGAACCTTTCATGAGCTACGGAAAGCTGACGGATCAAGAATTAGATTTCATCAGGAGGATCGTGGGACCTGAAAGGATGTCCCTCGGTGAGTCAGTCCTAGATCTCCATGGAAAGGATGAATCCTTTCATCCGAAGCGAAGACCTGATCTTGTCATCTGGCCATTAGGCCCAGAGGAGATCAGTTATATTCTGAAGATGGCCAATGAGATCCGAATTCCTGTGACCCCATGGGGTGCCGGGACAAGTATTGAAGGCAATCCCAACCCCGTAGAAGGCGGGATTGTCTTAGACCTTCAACAGATGAACCATATCCTTCAGCTAAGGACAGAAGATCTTCAAGTCCGTGTTGAGGCAGGAGTCATTTATAAGGAGTTGAACCAGTACCTCTCCCGCTATGGCCTCTTCTTTCCACCCGACCCTGGAGCAGCAGCGACCATTGGTGGGATGGTGGGCAATAACGCCAGCGGTATCCGGACGGTCAAATATGGCTCTACGAAGGATTTTGTGCTCAATATGATTGTCGTCCTCCCCTCCGGAGAGATCATCCGGACGGGGACAAATGCGGTCAAGAGTTCATCAGGGTATGATCTCTGCCGTCTCTTCATTGGATCAGAAGGAACGCTGGGCGTGGTCACAGAGATTACTCTTCGCCTGGTCGGCCTTCCAGCAGAGTTCATGGCTACTGTCGTCCAATTCCATACCGTACGTGAAGCCACAAATACTGTTTCTCAAATCATGCGTTCCGGACTTTCGCCAGCAGCTCTCGAACTTTTAGATATCCCAACGATTCAGGTAGTCAATCAATTTAAGAAGCTCTCATTAAAAGAAAAGCCCACCCTTTTCATAGAGTTTCAGGGGACAAGTGTGAGCGGTTTAAAAGAGGAACTGGAGGTAGTTAAAGAGATTTGTAAAGACAACGGATCTCTCCAATTCGATTCAGGGATCGGCAGGGAGGAACGAAATCGTCTTTGGGAGGCGCGGTATGATGTCCGTGAATCGATTAAAGTAGCCAATCCTGGCTTCACTGCTTTAGTGATTGACACCGCTGTTCCTATCTCAAAATATCCAGATATGGTAGAGTGGGGTCAGAAGAGGGTGGCCGAAAAAGGATTAAAGGGATATGCCTTTGGTCATGCAGGCAGTGGAAATCTCCATATGGAGATTTTGGGAATTCTTGAAGAAGAGGGGCAGTGGCAGAAGGTTCTGGAGGCAGGAGAGGAGATTGTTAAATTCGCATTGGAATGCGGAGGGACTGCAACCGGGGAACATGGCGTCGGGATTGGAAAGAAGAAGTTTATGAAGAGAGAGCATGGGGAAAGTCTCAAATTAATGAAACAGATCAAAGACCTTTTAGACCCCAATGGTATCATGAATCCTGGAAAGATCTTTGAATAGGGCAATTTCAAATGTCAAAGCTTAAAGTCCAAATTAAAAGGAGGGACATATGGGAAAGTTAGAAGGGACCATCAAAGGTGAAATCGTACGTTTAGCAAAAAGGGAAGTGCGAAAGATCTCTGTTCCATTGGCAAAGGATGTGTGGTTATTAAAGAGCACCCTCTGGAAGCTTCGAAAAACCGTATCAACCCTTGAACGATTTGCTGCCCGTCAAGAATCTGAGATAAGCAAGAGGAAGATACCGTTGGAAGCAACCCCAGAAGAGGTGAAGGAATCTCGTTTCTCTTCACGCCTGATCCGAAGTCTTCGCAAACGTTTAGGCATCAGCCAGAAAGAGTTGGGCATTCTTGCGGGGGTTACTGTCGGAGCTATTCATCAATGGGAGAGTGGGATCTTTGTGCCAAGAGCTCAAAAGAAGAGTGTGTTGGTCGCCCTTCGAAAGCTTGGCCGCCGGGAGGTAAGAGATCTCCTTGCGGAGAAGAGCACTGAGATGGCAGAGAAAAAAGTTTCCAAACCCCGGAGGAAAAGGACCAAAAGGGCTTCGAAGAAATAACGAACCTATTTCATGATTCAGCTGAGTTTCTTACTTTTTGCTTTTCTCGCTGTTTTTATATTACGGTCTGGGACCCAATTACTACTTAACGGACTTAATATTTCTTATCTCCGCCGACATGGAAATACGGTTCCAGAGGCCTTTCAGAATTTTGTAGATCACGAGAAGCTCGGAAAAATTTCTGTTTATACGATCGATTCTGACCGTTTCCACATGATTGCCACATTGGCGAATCAAGGATTTTTCCTGTTCGTTTTACTATCGGGTTGTTTACCGTGGCTTGTGAAAATCATCAACCCGTGGGGATTCGGGCATGTTGCTTCCGGTTTGATTTTCTTTGCCGTTCTTTCGATATTCACAAATCTGCTTTGCCTCCCTTTTAACCTTTATGACACGTTTGTGATCGAAGGTCGTTATGGATTTAATACGATGACCCTGAAGGTTTGGGTTTTGGACCTGTTGAAAAGCATTATCCTATCAGCTATCCTGGGTGGTCTACTCCTTTGCCTCCTTTTGGCCTTAGTAGTTTATGGTGGAAAGATCTGGTGGGTGTGGGGGTGGATCTGGGTCGGTGGGTTTGAATTACTGATGCTATGGCTTTTTCCAAAGGTGATCGCGCCTCTTTTCAACAAATTTGAACCGATTGAGAATAAAGAATTAGAACATCATATCCGTAAGTTGATGGAAAAAGTGGGACTCCGGGCCAAAGGAGTATTCAGGATGGATGCGGGTAAACGGAGTAAGCACACCAACGCCTATTTCACAGGGATCGGAAGGAACAAAAGAATTGTTCTTTTTGATACCCTATTGGCATCTCATGCCGTAGCGGAGGTTCTATCAATTCTGGCTCACGAAGCAGGACACTGGAAGAAGAAACATCTCATGAAACAGATCATTCTTTTAGAGGTATTTTCTTTGGCCCTTTTTTATGGGGTTGCCAAATTCTTGGATTGGCCATTGATGTACCAGACATTTGGCTTTCAAGAGTCCGTTCCCTATGTCGGATTATTTCTGATTGGAGCACTTCTCAGTCCGCTGAGCTATTTTGCTCAACCCTTGGAATCGGCGATGTCCAGAAAATTTGAACGTGAGGCCGATGATTTTGCATTGGATTTGATGAAGACGGTAGAACCCATGCGGAATGCACTCAAGCGGTTGGCTACCGACAACCTGGCCAATTTGACCCCTCATCCTCTTTATGCATGGTTCTACTACTCTCATCCCCCACTGGTCGAACGAATCAAAAGGCTCACCCTCACCCCATCCCTCTCCCCAGTGAGACTGTGTCGTAATCCCATTTTGATGGTAGCCGCAGGCTTTAGCCTGCGTGCAACTCATTGATTTTATTGAAACTGACCGCAACCTAAAGGT
>Ga0315294_10001682_pt1 | contig 24188 bp, 15 predicted proteins | sample YL17G13_40_MG_FD_203626 | JGI IMG/M metagenome (GOLD analysis project Ga0315294, IMG submission 203626) | Sediment microbial communities from Yellowstone Lake, YNP, Wyoming, USA - YL17G13_40 | ecosystem: Environmental > Aquatic > Freshwater > Lake > Sediment | place: USA: Wyoming | collected...
GCAAGTGGATGCACCTGCTGGTCAAAGCGCCCCAGGGGATGGGCACAGTACGCGCCGTGCTGGACCTGGCCGCCGATGTGCAGGTACGGGACTCGCGGCTGCCGGTGCTCGCCATACGAGACAGGCAACAGGCCCGCGACCACCTGACCGTACGGTTGGTGTGAGATGCCCTACATCCCCCCCGACTTCCTGGACAACACCGCCGACCGCATCCTGGCCGACGCGCTCGTGCGCCTGATCATCGAGTGGGAGCAGACCGAACTGGACGCCGCCACCGGCTTCTTCGAGCCGCGCGTCTGGCACTACCTCCAGGAGGCCTTCCCCCGCCTCACGCGGCTGCGCCTCCTCCTGGGCCGCCCGCCGGAGGTCGCCCCGCAGGGGGAAGCCACCCTCGACCTGCGCCGCTACTTCCGCCGCAAACTGCGCGGGGACCTGGAGGCGCTGCCCTTGAACTCCGACTGCGCCGCGCTGGTGGATTCGCTCCTGGCCTTCCTCTGCCGCGACGAGGTCGAGGTGCGCCTCTACGGCCAGCACTTTCTCCACGCCAAGGCCTACCTCTTCCCCCAGGTCGCCGTCGTCGGCTCCTCCAACCTCACGCCCAGTGGGCTCACGCGCAACTCGGAGCTGAACCTGGTCCACAAGTCCGACACCGTCGCCGCGGCGCTGCGGAGAGAATGGTTCGAGCCGTTTTGGGCGCAGGCCGAGGACTATAAGGCCGAACTCATCCAGACGCTCGAACGATCCAAGTTCGGCGCTGCCGAGTACAGCCCCTTCGACGTCTTCATCAAGGCGCTCTACGAATACTTCCGCGACCGGCTGGACGTGGAGGCGCAGGGGCCACTCTCGCTGGGGGTGGACCTGGCCTCGTTCCAGCAGGAGGGGCTGCGGGAAGCGATACGGCTCCTGGAGCGCCACCGCGGCGTGCTGGTGGCCGACGCGGTGGGGTTGGGCAAGACCTACGTCGCCATGGGGCTGCTGGAGCATTACCTGCTGGGCCGCCGCCGCCGGGGCTACATCCCCAAGGGCCTGGTCGTCTGCCCGGCCCAGTTGCGCGACCTCTTGTGGCAGCCCAAGTTGGACGAGTACGGCATCAAGGCCACCGTCGTCTCGATGGAAGAGATGGGCCGTGCCGATTTCGACTGGCGCGCCCACAACGAGGCCGACCTGGTCGTGGTGGACGAATCGCACAACTTCCGCAACCCCTCCACCGGCCGCTACCGCAACCTGATGAAACTGCTGGCGACGGGCAAGCGGGACAAGCGGCTGGTGCTATTGACCGCCACGCCCATCAACAATACCGCCTGGGACCTCTACCACCAGGTGGGGCTGATCACGCGGGCGGAGGACGCCTATTACCAGGACTATGGCATCCGCAACCTGCAGACCTTCTTCCGCGCGGTGGAGCGGGGGGAGGCGGAGCTGTTCGATCTGCTGGAGGAGGTGGCGGTGCGCCGCTCCCGCCACGACATCCGGCGGCGGCAGGAGGCCGGGGAGGTCATCGCGTTGCCGGGCAAGGGGGAGATTCGCTTCCCAGCGCGGGAATTGGAGGCGCTCCACTATGACCTGACCCGCACCTACGGCGGCTTTTACGCCGAGGTGGTGGCGGCCATCGAGGCGCTGGGGCTCCCACCGTACAACGTCGAGCGCTACCGGCGGGAGCGGGACGTCGAAGCGGAGCGCATCCTGGAGCGCAACGATGCGCTGATCGGCATCCTCAAGACCACCTTCCTCAAGCGGCTGGAGAGCAGCCTGGCCGCCTTCGAGACCAGCGTCAGGCGCGCGGCCCACTTCCAGCGCCGCTTCTTCGACGTGCTGGTGCGGGAAGGGCGGCTGCTGGACTCCCCCCACTACCGCCACATCCTGGCGCTGGAGGAGGAAGGGGAGGAAGCGGGCGGCCCGACCGGGCTCGCCGAAGCCCTGGACGCCGTGTTCGCCACCCTCCCGGAGGTCTCCATCGCCGACTACGACCTGGCGGCGGTACGGCAGGCGATGGAGGCGGACCTGGCCTGCCTGGATGGCATCCTGCGCAGGCTGGAGCGGCTGCGGGGTGAACCTTCCCGAAAGTCCACGGGTGTACTCACCCGCACTTTCGGGAAGGTGATGGACGGCAAACTGGCCGCCGTCAAGGCGCGGCTGGCTCAGTTGCTGGCCCAGGGGCACAAGGTGCTCCTGTTCACCTACTACCAGGACACCGCCCACTACCTGTACGAGCAACTCCATTCTGACGCGGCCTGGCGCGCGCAGGCCGGGGAGCCGGAGATCGGCCTCATCACCGGCCAGACCGACGGTGCGACGCGCACCGCACTGGTACGGCGCTTCGCCCCTCGCGCCAACGCGCCGGACGTTCCTGGGGAGCAACCGCGAGCAGGCCAACTGCAAGGGCTGCCCCTCCAGTTGTTGATCTCCACCGACGTCCTGAGCGAGGGCCAGAACCTGCAGGACGCCGACGTCGTCCTCAACTACGACCTGCACTGGAACCCGGTGCGCATGATCCAGCGCGCCGGGCGCATAGACCGGCTGGGCTCCTTCCACCCGGCGCTCCTGATCCTCAACTGCTTCCCGGAAGAGGGGCTGGAAGAACTCCTGGGGCTGGTCGAGCGGCTGCAGCGGCGCATCCGCGACATTGACAAGACGGTGGGGCTGGACGGCAGCGTGCTGGGGGAGGCCGTCGGGGCGCGCTCGCTGGTGGAATTGCGGCGCATCCGGGCCGGGGACCGCACCGTGCTGGACGAATTGGAGCAGGCCATGGAGTTGACCTCCACCGACGAGATGCGGCTGCCGCTGGTGCTGGCGCTGCAGCAGCGGGGGGAGGAACAGGTGCAAGAGATCCCGCTGGGCATCCACAGCGGCAGACACGGCCCGCTGCGAGGGGTCTTTTTCGCCTTCCGCGCCCGCGAGCGCCACTTTTGGCGTTTCTACCCGGCGGACGGCGCCCCTCCCATCACCGACAAGCGGCAGATCTTTCGCTGGATCCAGGCCAGACCGGAGGAGAAGCGGTTCCCGCCCGACCTACAGGCGTTGAAGGTCTTCGACCTGCTGGAGCGCGCGACGGAGGACGTGGTGCGGGAACTGCAGCAGGCCCAGGCGGGGCGGCGCGTGCGCCCCAAGATGCATAGCCTGAACCAGCGGCTCTACAACGCGCTGGCCCAACCGGGGTTGTTTGAGCAGGGGAAGATCAAGGCGGATGAGTACATCCGGGAGGAGGTATGGGGGCGGGCGCGCCGGGCGCTGGAGGAGGTGTCGCTGCAGCCCTTCCGGCGCGACCCCGCGCTCAAGCAACTCCTGGCGGACCTGGAGGCCACCCAGGACCGGGCGGCACTGTTGCACGCGCTGGATGCCTGGCTGGTGGAGAACGAATTGTACCGCGAGGTGACCCCGCCGACCATGCTGGCGCAGATTACGAAAGAGGACCTGCAGTTGGTGTGCTGGGAGGCGGTGGGGTTGTAGCACTTTGGTTTGCTCTTTCCAGATGTGGTATAATTCACCGGTAGACATTCTGAACCAGGAGTGAGTACGATGGGTGACATGCACCAGATTCCGGTCGGCACAGTGGCGCAACGCCTGCGGACGCTGGCCAGGCTTTACCAGCAGGGCCAGGCCAGTACCCTGATGGACCGCACGTTGAGCAAGCTGCTGACTCACGAAGCCGACGTAAGTCGCACCCAACTGAACCAGTTGCAGGCCGATCTGACCGAGTTCGAGCAGCGCTACGGCCTCTCGTCCGACGCTTTCTACCGCCGCTTTCAGGCCGGACAGACCGATGACCGGATGGACTATGTCGAGTGGGCGTCACTGGTGCAGATGACCCGCAACCTCCAGAAACGGCTGCGCCTTTTGACCGGCGAGGTCGAATCGTGACCATCGCCGAGTATCTCGATGCCGTCAAGGAGTGCCTGCTAGCCAGTCCTGTCGTGTTGGACTTTCACGTGGTCCGGGAGCGAGACACGCTGACCGACGGCCACCTGCGTGCCTGGTTGAGCCTGACCGATGGTAGCCAGATCGAGTTCTCCGAGTATGTGCAACGCTCGACTGAAGGCCAGGTCAACGTCGTCACTTACAGTTATCACTGGGCCGATGCCCACGGTGACCTAATCCGGCGCTGGGATGACACGCCACACTTCCCCGACCTGGCGGGTTTCCCGCACCATGTTCACGATGGACACACTGGTGCGGTCAGCCCTGGGCAACCGGTCAGCATCTTCGTCGTGCTCGAAGAGATCAGTCGGCTCCTGGCATAGCCCCGTGCTCCCGCGTTGCGCAATCACCACCACCCCCCCCACGCCTGAGGGACGATAGCGTATGCTCAAAGCTAACCCACACCCCGATTACCCCCCCGAAGAGGGCCGCTACGTGCGGGGGAACGACTTCTCCCCGGTCGCCGTCGCCATCGTCCTGAACTGCGAGGCCCACCCCTTCCTGTTCAGCCTGCCGATCGAGTTCATTGAGCGCTTCCGCAGCCAGGTGACCCTGGTTGACCTTCAGTTTGAGGGGAACCCGGGCGTCATCCGGCAGGCGGTGTAGGCGTGTTACCAGGAAGCGCCGGTGGAGTTCCGCGGCTATTCCCTGTATGACCCCGGAGCCTATCCCGAGCCCCCTCTCAGCGGCAGGATCACCTGGCGCGTCACCCAGCCGTGGGCCGAGCCGCAGGACGATGCGCCGGACAGCGAGGAGGCCGACGATGAAGGCTGAGAGTCGGGGCGTTCGCCGAGCGCGCCGATGTGTATTCTGTACTACGTTAGTTTGCATTTTACATATTAACGTAGTACAATTCACACATCTTGGGCCGGGAGCAGACAATGAATGGGACCGGATACGCGCAATCGCAGGGCATGACGCTGCTCACTCGCGTGGTGGAGGAGGCCGGCCCGCTGTTCACGACGGCGCTGGCCGCGGCCGCCGCGCCGGAGCTGCCCCCATACCGCGTGCGCGCCCTGTTGAGTCAACTGGCGCAGGCCGGCTGGATCGAACGGCTCAAGCGCGGCACGTATGCGATCCGCACGCCCCTGTTCAACACGGAGGTCCACCCCTACGCGGCAGCGGCGGCGCTGGTTTCGCCCCTCGCCATCAGCCATTGGTCGGCGCTGGCCCATCACGGCCTCACCACCCAGATTCCGCCGATGGTGCAGGCTTCCACGCCCGTGTCCGTCGTCACGCCCGACATGCGCCAGGGCGCGGCCTATCGCCCGCGCGGGCGGGCAGCCTGGCGGGCGTTGGGCCTGGAATTCGAGTTCATCCGCGTGCAGCCCAGGCATTTCTTCGGTTTTCAAGAGGTGTAGGTCAGCCGGTGGCACCGGGTCTCCGTCACCGATCCGGAGCGCACCGTGCTCGATCTGTTCGCTGCGCCGCAGGTCTTTGGCTCGCTGCAAACCGGCCTGGAGACGCTGGAAGCCCATCTATTGCGTCTGGATGTGGATCAGTTGGCGGCGTATGCGCTGCGCTATGACGTCGGCGCCGTCATCAAGCGGCTGGGCTGGGCGCTGGAAACCTGCGGCGCGCCGGAGCGCGTCACCGCGCTGCTGCGGGCCTATCCCCTGGGCGCGTACTCGCAGTTGGACCCTACCGGCCCGCCCGGCGGGACGCCGGTTGCCCGCTGGCGTCTGCGCAACAATCTTCAGGTGGAGGCTGACAGTGCCCACCGTTGACCAACTGCTGCGCGCGGCAGCCCGGGCGCAGCCCCACACGCCGTTCTGGGTGCTGGAAAAGGATTGGTAGCATTAACTTGTCTTGACATTTGGCATCCACAGGGCCTCCCAGACCAGGTTTCCGGCCCGAATGTCAAGACTTCTGAACGCTACCAATGAATTGATACCGGGCGAACCGTGACCTCGGCGTTGCACACGCCGCAGATCACCTGGTCCGGCCCCACGTATTCCCGTACTCTGTACGACGAGTAGCCCGGGGGGCACGAACTCGACGGGCAGGGATCCGGACTCGCTCAGTGCGCACGCCGTGCGGCAGGCCTGCGTGAGCGCCGCGCGATCCACCACCGCCCACGCCCCCCACGCCTGGGGGATGATGCGGGCCGCGCTATTGCACGGGCTGGATGCCTGGCTGGTGGAGAACGAGTTGTACCGCGAGGTGACCCCGCCGACGATGCTGGCGCAGATCACGAAAGAGGACCTGCAACTGGTCTGCTGGGAGGTGGTGGGATTGTAGCGCTTGCCGATTTCTGACAAGCAGGTGCATCATAGTCACGCAAAAGGTGACTATGGTTACAGAAACCACCAGACAAGCAACATGCCCGCGATCGCCTCACTGTGCGGTTGGTGTGAGCCACAGCACATACCGCCACACCCATTGCACCCGGTCGAAGTCAGCATAGGACTTGACAGAATATCCGGACAGGAGTATATTGGTAGTATGAAAGTCAAGACTTCTGTCACCCTATCAGAGAACCTGCTCCAGGCGATAGACCAACGGGCGGGGCCCAGAAACCGCTCTGAGTTTATCGAGTCCGCTTTGTGGGCTTTCATATCCCAAATGATCCACAACGAGCAGAACGCTAGAGACATCCAGATCATCAACCAACGGGCGGACTATCTGAATGAAGAAGCGGCAGACGTTCTCGGCTACCAGGTGGCTCTGTGAAACGAGGGGCTCTGTACCGGGTTGCTCACCCTTCAGCTCGAGATCCGAAAAAGTTCCGAGTGTTTGTAGTGGTGAGTCGCCAGGCCGTGATTGATTCGCGGTTTTCGACCGTGATATGTGCTCCGGTGTATTCGGTTCACGATGGTTTGTCAACGCAAGTGCTGGTGGGCATGGAAGAAGGTTTGAAGCACGATAGCAGCATTCACTGTGACGAACTGGTAAGCCTGCCCAAGTCTGCTCTGACGAGCTACATTGGCACGCTACCTCCCCAGCAGATGCAAGCCCTCAACCGAGCGCTGCGTATGGCGTTAGACATCCCTACGTAACCAGAGACACTTACGGCTTCTTTCGCCTCACCAGGCGCCAGATGCCCCGCAAGATTAGGGGCGGCCACCAGGGCCGCCCCAGGGGAAGCAACCACAGGGGTTGCCCCTACTCCACGTGCCACGCCAGGTTGACGAACAGGTGCCGGCCAGCCTCCGTCATCGCCGAAGGTGGGCCATCGAACCCCCACAGGACGAAGCGTTCCGTCTGCTGCGCGATGGGGTAATGAGTCTGGTCGCCGACCTCTCGCCCGATTAGCGTCACGTCCACCGGTGGTTCAGGAATGTGAACCGCGACGTGCGCCGTAGCCATGTAGACTGCAAGGGTGCGCGTCCGATCCAGATAGATGGGATAGGGATCGTTCCACACCGGGTGGGCCGTGTCCACCGCGAAGACGCTGGTCTCACTGCCGTACCAGCCGTGAGGGTGGCCAATGAGCAGCCCAATCTGCCCGAAGAAAGCATAGCCCCCTTCGCCGAGTCCGATCACCGGCTTCCCGGTCTCCAGGATCAGCGCACGTGCGGTAGAGTTACCCCACGTATCGTTGGATCCCGTCTCTGGACCGATGACGAACAACGCGTACGGCGTTAGCCTGGGGAACGAAGTGATGTCACCCAAGTCGAGCAGGTCCACAGCGAACCCACCGTCCTCCAGCAGTTTCTCGTAGCCGTAGGCCGTGGCCACTCCCGCAGGATTGCCCGCGTCGTAGACGTAGGCAACCCGTGGCAACACGTAGAATGAGCGCGTCACGTAGCGCGTGAACGGCTTGTCGGCGTTGTCCAGGCCCTCGGCGATCGCCTTGACCGTGTAACTACCAGGATAACGTAGCTCGTAGAGGTTGCCGTAGAGGCCGTCGTCGGCCTTCCCATCGCCGTGATTCCCATCGTCGTACAGAGTCAGAACCTGGTCAGACTGTGCGACAGGGGCCTTGATCGTAGCGATGACGGTTGCCCCGGCGATGGGTCGCCGGTCGGCCAGCACCCCATGCACCGGCAGTGCCGCGCCGACGAGCCGCTCTTCGGACGGTAGGCCGAACAGTAGCCACATCTGCACGTCACTATGGGCAGAGAGGACGGCCAGGTATTCCGTCAAGTCCATCTGGCCCGGGTTCCAGACCTCCACCCGCCAGGTGCCGGCCGGGGGCCTCTCGATGCGGAATTGATCGTGGGTGACGTCCCGGATGTGAGTCACGCCCGGGTCGCCTTCTTTGACGAGGTGCCCGCCGGGGTCGTACAGTCTCAGCTCGAGCGCGCCCTGGCCCCAGTTGAGGGTCCAGATGGCCTCCGGTAATTCGTCCGGGACGTTGACCTCGTAGACATCGGGCAGCCGCTGAATGGCCGTGTCCGTCGCCTCCCACAGCCGCTGCTGGCGGGCATCCAGTTCAGCGATCGAGAGGTAGATGTCGGCCAGCCGGTTGCCCAGCTCCACCGGGAACAGCGCCGAGATGGCGCCTGGTGTGCGGGCCAGCGTCGGGCTGGTCTCGCCGCCGGAGGTATGGAAGGCCTGCCCATCGCCGTTGCAGGCGTGGCTTGAGATGTGTTGCAGCAAGGAGCGCCAACTTGCCTGTGACGGGCCGAGCGCCACCGTGTGCACCTTGATGCTGCAGCCGGTAAAGGCCGCCTGCACACTCGAGCCAGTCGTGTTCCACAGGGGGCTGACGTTCTCCATACCGTCGCTCAGCAGGACAATAGACTGGGAGTGGCCGGCCCCGCCGGCGGCAAGCTGCTTCTTGGCCTCCAGCAGGCCGCTGCCGATGGCCGTGTACCAGTACGGATCCGGTGCGTCGGGCATGGCGTTCACCGCCGCGCGCGCAGCGGTCAGCGTGCTCGTGCTGGTGATCGTCGTCAGCGGCAGGGGCACGCCCACCGTGGTAGAAAAGGCCACCACCCCCACCATGTCCTGCTGCTTCCAGCGATCTATGAAGGCACGCGCAGCGTTCTTGGCCGACGGCATCTTGTTGTATAGCGCCATGCTGCCCGAGTTGTCCACCACCAGCACCTCGTCCACTGGCCCACGCGCAGTGTTCGAGTAATGCACGGCGTCTGTCTCCGTGTCGGTCCGGGTGGCCTGGAGCGTCACGCTCAGGTCGTAGTAGCCTGCCGCGGTCTTGGTCGGTGGCTGGACGATCAGCCAGTACTCGTCGCCGACGCGATAGGGCGGCACCACGATCGTCGCCGTTGCCCCTTCGATCTTGACCGCGAAGTCGGAACTGCCCAACGTGAGCGATCCGGCGGCCGGCGGGACGGCGACCAGGACGCGCACCAGCAGTTTGTCGGGCGCGCTCTTGTCCCCGACCTCGGCGGTCGCCGTCTTGAGGGGGCTACGGATGTCGAACAGAGGCACGCAGGGGGTGTCGTCCCCGGCGCTGAAGTTGTTCGTCTCGCCAGCGTCCAGCCGGCCGTCGTAGTCCGTATCCTCGCAGCCATCCACCGTGCCACCGCCGTCGTTGTCGGGGTCCACTTCTTTGCGCAGGCCGTCGCCGTCCATGTCGGCCCCGCCCGGCTTGGGCGCATAATTGCCGGCCGCGTTAAAGTAGACCTCGTACAGGTCCCACTTGTCGGTCACCCAGTCGTCATCCGCATCGGAATCGTTGGGACTGGTGCTGAGGCGGTTGGCTTCGTCAAAGTCCGTGACCCCGTCGTTGTCGCTGTCGGCGGAGAAGGTGGCTTCATCGGAGCGCGGCGTGGCGCTGGCCGGGCAGTGGTACTCGCTGATGTTCCAGGAAGCATAGCTGATCCAACTGGCAGTGCCCGTCCAGGGGTCCACGCGGTGGGCCAGGTTGCCGTTCGTGTCGTAGCCATCCAGCACCACGCTGTGCCCGTCGTTGTTCTCGACGATCAGGATCGGCCGCCCGGCGTCAATCCAGGTACGGACATCGCTGAAGGCAGGCTTACCCCGCTTGCAGGTGTTGGCCGCGCCGTTCATCGCCCAGCGGAGAACGTCGTCGTCACCGGCCGTGCCGGTACCGAAGGTGCATAGTTCGTCGGGCCACATACCCACTCCATGGCCCAGGTCGCCCTCCGGTGCGCCGCCGTCGTAGTGATAGTAGGAGATGCGGTCCTGGCCGAGGTTCCCACCGTAAAAGTCCACGATCATCGAGATGGCGGCCCGCGTGCAATAGTTGTCGTCGTGTGGATTGCTACGCAAGGGGGTGCCATTGCCCACCACCCAGTCGCCATCGTTCTCGTGGGCCGAGTCCCAACGATCCTGGCCGGTGCGACTGTGGCCGTCCACACACAGCATACGCGAGTCCTTGTGCTGGAGTTGGGCGGTCACTCCCAGCATGACTTGCGCGTGAGGGGCCAGGGTTCGCCCGCTCACGACGCTGAACACCGTCACCTCCCCCACCGCCGACCAACCGCTGACGGTGCCATCGGAGCGCTGCGCCTGCGCGCGGTAATAGTAGGTGTCGTCTGGCAGGTCTGTGGCCGGGATGAAGATCGTACCGGTGAGCCACTCATCCGCCACGAGCGAGCCAAAGTCAGGCGCGGTCGCCAACTGGAAGTGGTAGCCGGCCGCAGCGCGGACGTTGGACCAGCCAAAGGGGATGCGACGATCAGTGGTGTGAATGCCGTCGGGCGGATTGCGGAAGTAGGGGGCGGGGGCCGGGTTGCGTGCGCCCGGGCTCGTTTCGCCCGGCCGATAGATGGCCCAGTCGTCCAGAGAGTTGTCGTCGCTGCCGGGATAGAGCCCTACGGACCCACCCTGCAGCAGTACCTCGCCGCCGGGCACCTGCACCGTCGGGCCGGTGTATAGATCGTCACCCCACAGGCCGGCCATCACCGCTGCGTCGTCGTCGTCTCCGGCTGGAGCGCCGTAGGCCACAAAGTCAACGATGTCCGCCGCGTAGAGCGCCACCTGGTCGGCCCCGTCCTCAAAGACGTGGACCAGGCCGGGCGGCGTGTGGAGCACGGCCAGGCCGTCGGAGAAGTCATAGTCATCGGCCGCAGCACCCTGCCCGTCGAAGCGAATTAGGACGTACCCCCCAAGCGGCACCGGAGGCAAGGCCTCGGGGATGGTATAGACACTGCCATCCACGTCGCTGATCCCCCAACCGCTGATGTCGGTGGGACCGGCCGACGCTCGGAGTGGGCTTATGGGCAGGGTAGGCAAGTGGGTGGATCCAGATGCACCACCGCTGTTCCTGAGGACCAGGGGCAGGTAGACGTACACGAAGCTGGCATTGCGCAGTTCCACCCATTCGTATTCCCCCGGCATAGGGTTGGGCAGGACCTCGTTGATGATGATGGCCGCACCTTCACTCGAGCCTGGCACCACCAGGCGCGAGACTTTCCTGTGTTCTGACGCACCTGCGCTCTCCCAGCGTGTGCACACCAGCACGGTGACGAGCGCGAGCGTCAATAGGGAAATTCTCCAGACCTTAGCTCTCATCTCTCACACTCCTTCCCAAGAACCTTCCGCATTTGCGTGCTCCACCGTGCCTGCCGGGACACGGGAAACTGCCCTCGTCGCCTCAGCCACAGATGGGCGGGGTGCAGTCGAACCAGGGTTTTGCCTGTTCCAGTTGGCCCGCCAGGCGGAACAGCGTGGCCTCGTCGCCGTACCGGCCGACAAAGTGCATGCCGATGGGCAGCCCCTCCGTGTTCCAATAGAGCGGGACCGACATGGCCGGCTGGCCGGTGGCGTTGAACAGGGGCGTGAAAGGCATGAACTCGAAGACCTGTTCAGCGAGCGCGTCTACCCCGGCCACGGCGTTGATCAGGCCGCCGGCGTTCAGCCCGCCCAGCACCTTCATGGCGCGCGCCTGTAGCCCCTGCGGTTGCAGCGCGCCCGTGACGACCGGCGGCATGGCCAGCGTGGGGGTCAGCAATACGTCGTACTGCTCGAAGAACTGCCCCACCTGCCGGGCCCCGCGCTTGAGCAGCCGCACCGCCCTGGAGAACTCGGCCGCCGTAATCTGCCGGCCCAGCAACCCCACCACCCAGGTGGCAGGCTCGAAATCCTTGGAAGTCGCTTTGCGCCCCAGCAGAACCTCGGCCTCCTCGATGTCGGCCCGCGTTTCGCCGCACACCATGGTGAAAAAGGCCCTGGCAAAGGCCCCGCCGTCAATCTGCGGGGCCGCTTCCACCACCTCGTGGCCGAGGTCCTTGCATAGTTTGGCCGCCGCCTCTACTCCCTTGACGCAGTCCTCGTGGACGACGGCAGGCAGGAGCGGCTTCGAAGTAAAGGCGATGCGCAGTTTGCCGGGATCGGTATTGACCTCGCTCAGGAAAGGACGCGCGGGGGGGGCTGCATAGTAGGGAGCGCCCACGTCCGGGCCGGCGGTCGCGTCGAGCATGGCGGCGCTGTCGCGCACCGAGCGGGTCAGGACGTGGTCACAGGCCAGGCCCTGCCAGCCTTCGGCCAGGTCGGGGCCGATGGGGTTGCGGCCCCGGGTGGGCTTGAAGCCAAACACGCCGCAACAGGAGGCCGGGATGCGGATTGAACCGCCCCCGTCGTTCCCGTGGGCCAGGGGCACGAGGCGGGCGGCCACCGCGGCGGCCGAACCGCCGCTGGAACCGCCCGTGGTGCGGGTCAGATCCCACGGGTTGTTCGATGGGCCAAACAGCTCCGGCTCCGTCACCGGCACCAACCCGTACTCGGGCGTGTTCGTCTTGCCGAGCACGATGAGCCCCGCCACCCTGTAGCGCCGGACGATCTCGCTGTCGTGGTCGGGCACGAAATCGCGATGAAAGCGGCTACCGCTGCGCAAGGGAACGCCCGCATAGGCCGCGGTCAGGTCCTTGAGCAGAAAGGGGACTCCCTTGAAGGAACCGTCGGGCAAGTCTGCCGCGGCCGCCTGCCGGGCCAGATCGTACATCTTGTGAATTACTGCGTTGAGTTGCGGGTTCAACTTCTCGATGCGGTTGATCGCTTCCTCGACCAGTTCGGCCGGCGTGACGTCCTTCTTGCGCACCAGCGCAGCCAGGCCGAGCCCATCATAGGTGGCATAGTCCCTGAAACTACTCATGGTCCTCCTCCTTTTGCGTGGCGGTACGTGTTGCGAACGATGCACCCAGTATAGCCCAGTTTTGTACGAAAGTCAACAGTTCCCGGCGCCATTTATCGAGGAATCTCCAGGAGGTGTTCGCGTGTTCCGCGTTCCTTTCGCGCCTTTCGTGGCCCAGACCCTTACACACTAGCGCTCCGGCGGGATCTGGCGATCCCGCCGGAGCAGTAACGGGGTAGATTTGTAGTGGCGACTTCAGTCGCTTGAGGCTGGCGTGGGGGTGGGCTCTGGCGTCGGCGGGGGCTGGACGAAACTGTCGCGCGTGTCCTCGACCAGCGCCTGCACGTTGTACTCTGCCACCCGCACGTAATACGGCGATTCGGAGACCTTGACTACGTAACTCTTGTCGGCCGGGTCCTGCGCCCCCACCAGCAGGGTCACCGTCTTGTCGCCGGTCTCCAGCGTGACGGTGGCCAGCGGCGCAGCCATCCCATACGCCGCATCCTCCTGCTTGCCCAACGGCTTCACGAGCGTGACGGACGTGGCGTTGTTGACGAGCGCGGTGACCGCTGAGGCCGCCAGTTGCTCGCTCGCCTTCAACCCCGTCCAGGTCCAGTTGCCCTGCTCGTCTTTGGTGAAGACGAACGTGCCGTGGGCGTTCTTCAACGTCACCCGCGTCAACGTCTGCTGGTCAAGCGTAAAGTAGGTGGCGTTGACCCAGGAGGCAGGAGCGGCGCTGACGTCCCAGGCCGAGAGTACGTCGGTGAGATACGTCTCGTTCTGCCCCTCGAGCCGCAAGTGCGTGGTGCCAAACTTGGGCGAAGAGCCCAGGTAGACCGTGTGGCGGGCTCCGGCCGCCGTCTCGAAGTCAACGCGCCGCATATAGTCCCCCGACGCCACCTTCAACCGTCCGTGGCTGGCCTCCGTGCGAGTCACCAGGCGCCGGGTGTCCAACTGGGCGAGTTTGTCCAGCAGCGGCGTAATCTTGGCAGCGTCGGCGGGGTAGTCACCTGCGGCGGGGAGCACCCACGCTGCGCCCGCTTTGCGCAGGGCAATGCTGACGCCCTGGTCGTCCGTCACCGTCAGGACGACAACGTCGTCCGCCTTCAAGTCAGGGAAGAGCGCTCCGCCGCCCCCCGTGGCGGCCGCGCGCGGCCAAAAGACGGCCAGGCTGAGGACAATCTGCGCGGCCAGGACGATCCCCAAAATCAGGTTCAGTCGCTTCATCGCTCCCGCGGGTGTACTCGATGTACTCATCGGCGTACTCATCTGCCCACCTCCGCACGATCGGTTTCACGCTCAGTTTCCCCTCCCGGGGCGACCAGTTCCATCGGCACCTCGTTGCGGGACCGCAGGTTCCACACCACGCCGATGACGACCAATGCCAACAGGGCCAGCACATAGTTCGCGCCTTCCCACAGGGATTGCTCGCGCTCGTCCATCGGCCGCAACACGCGGGCATAGGTGCCCCGTGAGCGGATGCTCAGCAGGTCCAGGTCCTCCGTGGACCACGAGACGGCGTTCTGCAGAAATTGCAGGCTGTTCAGGTAGCGGTCCTGGGTGAGGGCGGACGAGATGCGGAAGATGATGTCGTCCAGGAACTCGCCGCTGCCGACCACCACCAGCCTGGCCGTGTCCGGCGACATTTCGATGACGCCCGTGGATTGCTGGGACGTCTCTCCCCCCTCTTCCCCGCCAGCCAACGGCGCAGGCTTACCCTTGAAGGCACTCTCGAAAGCCCCCTGGACCGCCACGGCCAGCACGTAAGACTGAGGCTGGTCGCCCGCCGGGAAACCGGCCTGCGGGTACAATTCAAAGTTCGGCTGGATGTTCAGTTCGGTTTGCGTCCAGGAAGCGGGGCTCGAGCGCAGCAACACCTGGACCTCGCGGCCGGCGTTCCTGGCCTCGTCTAGCGTGATCGGCGAAGCAAAGTTGACCGTCACGGCGGGCAGGTTCGAGACGATGGGGCTGTCTGCCGCCATGCCGTCGGACCGCACGTCCACGAAGAAGGGATAGTCCAGGGACTGGATCTCTTCCACCTGATAGTCTCCCACCTGGCGCACGACCGGGACCGGGAACGGCTCGTTCTGCGGGTCGAGCACCAGCGCTTGCGTGACGGTGATGCCGTAACTGGCCAGCATCTCCTGGAGCCCGTTCTGCACCGGCTCCAGCCCCAGGCCGCCCGTCATCGGATCGGGGATCAGCGAGTAGTTCCCGGCCGCCGCCACGACCGAACCACCCCGCATCAGGTACTGGTCCACGGCAAAGCGCTCCTGGTCGGTCATGTTCTTGGGCGCAATGACCACCAGCACGTCCACGTCCGCTTCCACCTGGCCGGTGCTCAGGTCCACCGGGCGCACCTCGTACTCCCGGCCCAGGGTCTCCTCCACCTGCTGCCAACTGGCGAGCGGCTGCTGCGTCTGCCCGAACATGTCTTGCGTCGGCTGCGCCGGAGGAGTCCACAGGCCCACCACCTGGAGGAAGCCGGAGGAGGCGCGCTTGAGCGCCGCTTCGACCGCCGTGCGGATCTCCGCCTCGCTCAGGTCCCCCTGGGGGTAGATGACCTGGGCCTGGTCGCCGATCGTCAAGACCATGTGAAAGTAGTAACTCTCATTCGAGAAGAGCGAGGCGGCGAAAGGCTGCAGCCCATAGAGGTCGTACAGTTGCTGCCGGGTGACGGGGCTATCGGGCGCGTCGGGGTTGACGACCCGGTAGACGAACTTGCCGCCCGACTTGCCCGCGATGTCCCCGGCCACCTGCTCGATCGTCGCCGGGACCTCGGCCAGCCATTCCGGCAATGCAGCGGGGGTGAGGTAGAGCGTCAATTCGGCCGGCGCGCTCAGGGCAGCCAGGACCGCGTCAATGCTCTGGAAGCCATAGACCACCTTCTTGATCGAGCGGGTCAGGTCGTATTCCAGGTTGCGCAGCCGCACGTCCACCCCGTCCCGGCGCGGCACCACCTCGATCAGGTCGTCGAAGGTGAGCACCTCCGATTGATCGCCGTAGCGGATGAGGACGTCGAAATAGGAGTTGATGACCGACGCCTCGTAGCGGTCCGTGACCTGAAAGGGGGTTGGGCGGATGCCGTAGGTCTGGTTGGCCTCGGCCTCTTTCTCCGGGTCGGTGGCCGGGTCCACGATCTCCAATTGGACCTTGCCGCCGGAGGCGACCTGGTATTCCTGGAGCATGTCGTGGATGGTGGGGACCAGGGGGGCCAAGAGCGGGTGCGTCCTTTCGCTGAAATACCCGCGCACCAGGAGCGGCTCTTGCAGGTTGCCCAGCAGGTCGCGGGTGGCCCGCGATAGGCTGTATTCCCGCTGCTGGGTCAGGTCCACGCGCAGGTTGCGCAGCGGGTAGGCCCACACGTTGACGAACACCAGGTTCAGCGCCAGCAGCACCGACGTGAGCGTGACGCCGCTGCGCTGTGGGCGGGTGCGCTCCCCCTGGCTCCAGCGCTTGCTGACGAGCGAGAGGACGTTGAGGGTGAGAAAGACGCCGGTGAGCGAAACGTAGTAGAGCAGGTCGCGCAGGTCCACCACGCCGCGCTGGATGCTTTCGAAGCGGCTGCCGACGCCGATGGCGCGCAGCACCTCCCCCAGCACGTTGCCGGCAAAGTCGGTCACCCCGGGCGAACCGACCAGGTAGAACAGGCCACACAGCAACACCGTGGCGATCAGGGCGACGATCTGGTTGTCGGTGCGCGAGGAGGCGAATAGCCCGATGGCGGCGTAGGCAGCCGCCAGCAGGAGCGCCGCCAGGTAGCCGCCCACCACCGGCCCCCAGTCCAGGTTGCCCAGCAGCCAGACGGTGATGGGCAGGAAGAGCGTCAGGGCCAGCGCGAGCGCGACCAGCGCCAGCACGGCCAGGAACTTGCCCACGACCAACTGAAGCGGCGAGACCGGCAAGGTGAGCAGGACCTCCATGGTCCCGGAGCGTTGCTCCTCGCTCCACTGGCGCATCGTCAGCGCCGCCACCAGGAAAATCATCAGCACCGGCATCCAGCGGAAGAGCGGCCGCACGTCGGCGACGCCGCGGGCGAAAAAGGTCTCTACCCAGAAAAAGGAGAACAGCGTGACGGCCAGGAAAGCGCCGACGAAGATCAGCGCCATCGGCGAGCCAAAGGTGCCTTTGAGTTCTTTGCGTGTGATCGAAAGTATCTGCTTCATCGTCCACCTCTCAAGCAGCCGTAGCGAGTTCGTTAAAGACCGTCTCCAGCGTGCGCACGTCTCGCCTCAACTCGCGCAGCGGCCAGTTCTGCTCCCGCGCCAACTGGTAGATGGCGGGGCAGAGGTCGCCGCCGGTGGCCTGGGATCGCCCCTGGACGTGATAGGCCGGGAAGCCCTCCGGGGTCTGCATGCGCTCGACGCCGCGCACGCCGGCCAGCTTGCTGAGCGCCGCGTCCACACCCCTGGGCGCGTCCGCCAGGACCAGCACCGCGTCGGCAGTGGCGGCCAGTTCCGAGAGCCGGGCGTCCGCCTTGACCAGCCCGTTGATGAGGATGATGACGCGGTCGCACAGCGCCTCGACCTCGGACAGGATGTGGGTCGAGAACAGGACGGTGCTGTGCTCGGCCAGGCTGCGGATCAAGCGGCGGATCTCGACTACCTGCGTGGGGTCCAGCCCGATCGTCGGTTCGTCCAGGATGAGGAGTTGGGGGCGATGGACGATGGCCTGGGCCAACCCGACCCGCTGCCGGAACCCCTTGCTCAGTTGGCCAATCGGGCGGGTGAGGTGGTCTTGAAGCCCGCTCGCGTAGACGGCCTCGGAGATGCGGGCCACCTGTTCGCCCTCAGGGATCTGGCGCAGGTCGGCCATCATCTTGAGGTAGGCCTGCACCGAGAGTTCCGGGTACAAGGGGGCCGTCTCCGGCAGGTAGCCGATCTGCGCCTGCACCTGGCGGGTGTGCGTCGGTACGTCCAGGCCGTTCACGGTGACGGTGCCCTCATCGGGATGCAGGTAGCCGGTGAGGATCTTCATGATGGTCGTCTTGCCGGCGCCGTTCGGTCCGAGCAGGCCGACGATCTCACGGCCGGCGATGCTGAAACTGACCCCGCGTAGCGCCTCGACGGGGCCATAGGACTTGGTCAGGTCAGTGACGTCAATCATAGATTCCCTTCCTCCCACCTTCCCCCCCACCTTCCCGAAAGCTCACGGGTGTACTCACCCGCGCTTTCGGGAAGGTTACGGGAAGGTTATTTTTTGCTCCGTTTGTGGTCGGTGACGTAGAAGCCGGAGCCTCTGAACACGATCAGCGGCGCGGAGAAGACGCGCCGGATCTGGGTGTGGCCGGCCGGACAGGTCTCCGGGGCCGGATCGTCCACGCGTTGCTTGACTTCGAAGTGTGTGCCGCACACGTCGCACACGTACTCATATCTCACCATAGGAGGCTCCCACGCCACCAACAGGCTCAAGGCAAAGACAACAAACGGCTATTCTAGTACTACCTTCCCGAAAGCTCAGAGCTTTCGGGAAGGTAGGCTCTAGCCAAAGTCCACACACTGGCGCTCGTACAGGTCGCGGTAGAGGCCGCCCTGCGCCAGCAACTCCTCGTGGCGGCCACGTTCGACGATGCGGCCATCCTGCACCACGCAGATAAAGTCGGCGTTGCGGATGGTGCTCAGCCGGTGGGCGATGACGATGGCGGTCCGTCCGGCCAGCAGCCGCTCCAGCGCCTCCTGGATCAGCACCTCCGTCATCGTGTCCACGCTGGAGGTGGCCTCGTCCATGATCAGGATGCGGGGATCGGCCAACACGGCGCGGGCGATGCATAAGAGTTGGCGTTGCCCCAATGACAGGTTGACCCCTCCCTCCAGGATCTGTGTGTTGTAGCCATCGGGCATGGCGGCGATAAAGTCGTGGGCGTTGGCCAGGCGGGCCGCTTCCTCTAAGGCGCGCTCGGACACCTCAGGCCGCCCGAAGCGGACGTTGTCGGCGATCGTGCCGGAGAAGAGAAAGGGGTCCTGGGGCACCAGCCCCATCTGGCTGCGCAAGGAGTGCTGGGTCACCTGCTGCACGTCCAGCCCGTCAATCCGCACTGCCCCCTCCGTCACGTCGTAAAAGCGGGCGATGAGGTTGGCGATGGAGGTCTTGCCCGCCCCCGTCGGCCCCACCAGCGCCACCGTCTGCCCCGGCTCGGCCGCCAGGTTCACGTGGTGTAGCACCCGCTCGTCTCCCCGATAGGCGAAGGAGACGTCGCACAGTTCGACCCGCCCGGCGATGAGGGGCATCTCGACCGCCCCGGGCCGGTCCGCCACCTCCGGTTGGGTGTCCAAGAGTTGCAGCACGCACTCGCCGCCCGCCATGGCCGCCTGCATGGTGGTATAGAGTTGGCTCAGCTCCCGGATGGGCTGGAAGAAGCGGGTGACGTACGAGAGGAAGGCGACGACGACCCCCAGCGTGAGCTCGCTGCGGGCCACCGAGAGGCCGCCGAACCACAGGACGATGCCCGTGGCCACGATCCCCAGAAACTCGACGGAGGGCAGGAAGGCGAAGGAGAGGGACATGGCGGTGACGTGGGCCTCCCGGTTGGCGCGGTTCACCTCGTCGAAGCGCTCGTGCGTCGTGTCCTCCTGGGCAAAGGCCTGGATCACGCGCATGCCGGAGATGTCCTCCGCCAGGTCGCCCACGACGGCGGCGATGCGGGAGCGCGTGTGTCGGAAGGCCACCTGGGCCCGCCGGGCAAACAGGATGGTCGCCAGCCCCATCAGTGGGAGCACGCTGAGCGTGAGCAGCGCCAGGCGTGGGCTCATGGAGACCATGATGGCGACGATCCCCGCCAACACCAGCGTGTCGCCGATCAGGGTGACCAGGCCCTGCGACAGGAGATCGTTGATCACGTCCACGTCGTTGATGACGCGCGAGATGGTGACGCCGACGATGTGGGTGTCGTGGTAGCCCAGGTGGAGCGCTTGCAGGTGCCGGAACAGGCGGGCGCGCAGCGTGGCCAGCACCTGTTGGCCCACCCAGGAGAGCAGGTACTGCTGCCCGGCCGTAGCCAGGTAGATGCCAACGAAGCTCCCTGCCATCAGCAGCGCGATGCGGCCCAGGCCCACCAGGTCCCCCTGGGCAATGTACTGGTCAATAGCCACCTTGACCAGGTAGGGGGCGGCCAGGCTGAGGGCCGAGGCCATCAGCATCAGGAGGCAGGCGACGAGTAAGCGAGGCCAGTGGGGCCGCAGGAATGCCAGCAGGCGGGCGGCGACGTGGGGGTCGAAGGCGCGCTCCTCTGCCGCCTCGCCAAAACCGCGCATCATGCTGCCAGGCCCGCTGCTGGCAGTGGTGGTGCCGACCGAAAAACTCATACCACTTCCTTCCCCCCACCTTCCCGAAAGTTCACGGGTGTCCCACCTTCCCGAAAGTTCGGAACTTTCGGGAAGGTCGTTTCACGCCTGCGGCTGCAACTGGCGATGATAGATCTCGACGTACAAACCCGAGGTACGCAGCAACTCCTCGTGCGTGCCGCGGGCGACGACGCGCCCCTTGTCCAGCACCAGGATCAGGTCGGCCTGGCGCACGGTGCTCAAGCGCTGGGCGATGACGAAGGAGGTGCGCCCGCGCATCAGCCGCTCCAGCGCCTGCTGAATCAGGTGCTCGGTCTCGGTGTCCACGCTGGAGGTCGCGTCGTCCAGGATGAGGATGCGCGGGTCCTTCAACAGTGCGCGGGCGATGGCGACGCGCTGCTTCTGCCCGCCGGAGAGGGTGACGCCGCGCTCCCCCACGCGGGTGTCGTAGCCATCCGGCATCTCGGCGATGAAGCCGTGCGCCTGGGCCGCCCGTGCCGCCGCCACGATCTCCTCCTCGCTCGCGTCAGGGCGGCCGAAGGCGATGTTCTCCCGCACCGTGGCGGCAAACAGCATCGTCTCCTGCAAGACGATGCCGATCTGGTCCCGCAAGGAAGCCAGCGTCACCTGCCGGACGTCGCGCCCGTCAATCGCGATCTGCCCCTGCGTCGCGTCGTAGAAGCGCGGGAGCAGGTTGATGATGGTGGACTTGCCCGAGCCGGTGGTGCCCAGCAGGGCAATGATCTGTCCCGGCTGCGCTTCGAACGTGACGTCGTCGAGCGCCTTGTGGCGGCCAAAGTAGGCGAAGGAGACGCCATCGAAACGCACGTGACCACGCACGGGCGGCAATGGTGCGGCGTCGGGCGCTTCCTGCACCTCCGACTGGGCGTCCAGGATCTCAAAGATGCGTTCGCCGGCCGCCACCGCCATGGCGAGCACCGGGATGATCTGGCCCATCATACGCACGGGCTGGGCCAGTTGGCCCAGGTAGGTAGAAAAGGCGACCAGTTCACCCAGCGTCAGTTGGCCACTCACCACCAGTCGCCCGCCGTACCATACGATGAACACCATGCCGAAATTGGCGATGAGCATCATCAGCGGCGCGTTGACCGCGTCCAGGCGGGCGGAGCGGGCGGAGAGGTCGAACCACCTGGCGTTCTCCCGCTCGAAGCGGGCGACTTCGGCCTCCTCCTGGGCAAAGGCCTTGACGATGCGCGCGCCGCGCAGGTTCTGCTCCAGCCACGTGGTGAGCACCGCCAACTGGTTCTGGATGGCGGCCGAGAGTGGGCGGGAGCGGCGGCCAAACTCGAACGCGCGGTGGAGCAGGAACGGCATCGTCACCATGGCCAGCAGCGCCAGCCGGATATTCATCGTCCCCAACATGATGGCGGTGCCGACCAGCATCAGGAGGCCGTCCACCTGCCGCATGGTGGCGCGCCCGGCCAGGAAGCGGATGCGCTCGACGTCCTGGACGGACCGAGAGAGCAGTTGGCCGGTCTCGGCGCGGTCGTGGTAGGAGAAGGAGAGGGCGGAGAGTTTCTGATGGATGGCGTTGCGCAGGTCATAGGCGACCCCCTGCGAGGCCATCTCGATCCACCGCCCGTGGAAAAAGGCCAGTATCCCCTTCAGCAGCGTCATTCCCAGGAGCGCCAGGACCGACCAGCCCAGGAGACGGACGTCCTGTTGCCGGATGCCGCGATCCACGATCCAGCGGATCAGTTGCGGGACGAGCAGGGTGAGGGTGTCCATGACCAGCAGGGCCAGATAGGCAGCAGCCTCCGTGCGCCAGTAGGGCCGCAGGTGACTGTAGCAGCGGAGCAGCGTGCGTATTGCGCCAGGCTTGTAGGTCAGGGTGATGGGTGTCGCTTGTTCCATTTCCGTGCCCCGGACGTGGGGGCTACATGATACACCATTTTGGGGAAATCTCAAATTGGAGAATGGAGAATGGAGATTGGAGAATGGAGATTGCCAGACTTGCAGGGGTAGGCAGGTAGAGGTAGAATGACACCATTACGCTCGTGCTGACCGCCGAATCGCCAGAACGCCGAGGCAGACCGATCCCTGATCCCTGGTCCCTGATCACCAATCCCTGCTCCCTCAGGAGGCCTTATGACGGACTATGCCCACCGCATCGCTGCCCAACTGAACCTGCGGGCCGAACAGGCCGCGGCGACGATCGCACTGCTCGACGCAGGGAATACGCTCCCTTTCATCGCCCGCTACCGCAAGGAGGTGACGGAGGGCCTGGACGAAGAGCAACTGCGCCAACTGTGCGCGCTCCTCTCTAAACTGCGGGCGCTGGACGAGCGCCGCCAGACGGTGCTCCGTTCCATCGAGGAGCAGGGCAAGATGACGCCCGAACTGCACGCGCAGTTGCTCGCCGCCGAGACGCTCACGGCGTTGGAGGACCTGTACCAGCCGTACAAGCCCAAGCGCCGCACCCGCGCGAGCATCGCCCGCGAGAAGGGGCTGCAAGGGTTGGCCGACCTCATCCTGCAGCAGCCGCGCACGTCGCGGACGGTGGCCCAACTGGCCGCTCCCTTCCTCACGTCCGAGGTGCCCACGGTGGACGAGGCGCTGGCCGGAGCGCGCGACGTCGTGGCCGAGACGATCAGCGACCATCCCGAGGTGCGGCAGATGACGCGGGAGCGGGCGCTCGAGTGGGGCGCGCTGCACGCCAGGAAAGCCGAAAAGGCTGAGGACCCGCGCGGCACCTACCAGGTCTACTATGACTTTGAGCAGCGGGTCAACCGGCTGCGCCCGCACCAGGTGCTGGCGCTCAACCGCGGCGAGGCCGAGAAGGTGCTGCAGGTGGGCGTAGAGGTGGCCGAACGGGACTGGCTGGCGGCCATCAGTTCCACCTTCCGCCCCGATCCCCGCTCGCCACTGGCCGAGCAACTGGTGCTGGCGGTGGACGACGCCGCCGCCCGGCTGCTCCTGCCGGCCATCGAGCGGGACGTGCGCCGCGCGCTCAGCGAGCAGGCCGAAGCGCACGCCACCTCCGTCTTCAGCGCCAACCTGCGCGCGCTCCTCGGCGGGCCGCCGCTCACGGGGCACACGGTGATGGGGATTGACCCCGGCTACCGCACCGGCTGCAAGGTGGCGGTGGTGGACCCCACCGGCAAGGTACTCGACACGGCGACGATCTACCCGCACGAACCGCAGAAAGCGCGGGACGAGGCCCTGAAAACGCTCGCCTCCCTGGTTGCCCACCACGCCGTCACGCTGGTCGCCATTGGCAACGGCACCGCCTCGCGCGAGACCGAAGCGTTGGTGGCGGAACTGATTCGCGACGCGGACAAGCAGACCGCAGACCGCGGACCGCAAATCGCAAGCACGGAACACGCAACACGCAACACGCAACACGAAATACGGTACCTCATGGTCAATGAGGCCGGCGCCAGCGTGTACAGCGCCAGTCCTCTCGCGCGGGCCGAGTTGCCCGACCTGGACGTAAGTATGCGGGGGGCGGTGTCCATTGCGCGGCGGGTGCAGGACCCGCTGGCCGAACTGGTCAAGATTGACCCGCGCTCGGTCGGCGTGGGGCTCTACCAGCACGACGTGGACCAGGCCCAACTGGCCGCCGCGATCGCCGGCGTGGTGGAGAGCGTGGTGAACCAGGTGGGTGTGGACGTGAACACCGCCTCCCCGGCGCTCCTGACCTACGTGGCCGGTATCGGCCCCAAACTGGCGGCGCGCATCGTGGCGGCCCGGGACACACACGGGCCGTTCGCCAGCCGCGCGGCGCTCAAGAAGGTGGAGGGGCTGGGGCCGAAGACGTTCGAGCAGGCGGCGGGCTTCCTGCGCGTCCAGGGCGGCCACAACCCGCTGGACAGCAGCGCCATCCACCCGGAGAGTTACGCGGTCGCCGAGGCGGTGCTGAAACGGGCAGGAGCGAGCATGCAGGCGGAGCCGGCCGAACGGGAGGCGGCACTGATCCGCTTGCAGGAGCGCGTGCCGCTGGACAACCTGGCCGCCGAAGTGGGGACGGGCGTGCCGACGCTCACCGACATCCTGGAGCAGTTGGCCCGCCCTGGCCGCGACCC
>Ga0315294_10001684_pt1 | contig 24168 bp, 19 predicted proteins | sample YL17G13_40_MG_FD_203626 | JGI IMG/M metagenome (GOLD analysis project Ga0315294, IMG submission 203626) | Sediment microbial communities from Yellowstone Lake, YNP, Wyoming, USA - YL17G13_40 | ecosystem: Environmental > Aquatic > Freshwater > Lake > Sediment | place: USA: Wyoming | collected...
CGTGCTCTATTGTAGTATTTTTATCGCCAAAAACATCTCTCGAAGCAGTTCTCATTACATTCATAAAACCTTTTCTTTCATCTAACAACTCCCCTGTTCCGTATAAAATGCCCTTTAGTTCTTCGTCGTTAATCTTAGCATTAATCTCATCTCTCCTTGACTCTCCAACAGCAATTGAGTTGGTCCAATCTTTAAGCTCTTCGTCAGTTAAATTCTCAGGTACAGTCATACCCATACCCTTTGCTAACTGAGTAAATCTTTCTACATATTTTACATATAAATTAGGTTTTTTTAAATTTGATGCTGCAGTCATAAGGATATTTAAACCACCTGCAGTCATAGAACTTCCGCCTTCTAAAAACCAATTCATTATATCTCCATACCAAGTTCCTTGAGATGACTTCATTAATGAATACTCTCCAATCTTACTTTCTAATAAACTTTGCTCTACTGCCAACTCTGTTCTTTTGGCTTCTATAGATGCTTTTTTATCCATATACTCTTGCGTAGCCGGACTTAATTTTACCCATTCTTGTTGCTCTAATTGTAAAGCATTTACTTTCTGATTGAAGTCTGCTGTTGCACTTTGAAACTCAACCTCATTGTTAAACTTCTTTCTTTGTGCTGCATACTTAGCCTCCATCTCAGCAAGACTGCCTTTATATTTTTTGCCATCAATAACCTGAGTTGTCTCTTGTGGCATATGCTGTGTTATAAAACTTTTTAACTCATCGGCTTTCCCTTGAGCACCAAATCCAAATAATGGATTCAATCCGACTTCTTTAGTCTCCCCATTTGGAGCCGTAACAGTAACCCAATCACCTGTAGCACCTGACTCTTCAAACTTGAATCCTAAATCTCCAAATTGGTAGTTTAGTTTTGGTACTGCGTGTTCTTCAGTTCCGTTTATAAGGTCTGTATCTATTGATTCTATTGATTCAGTAATGCGTTTTGGTATTGGCTCCTTCTTTTTTATAGTTTCTAAATGAAACTCAGGTGCTTTTTGTCCATAAGGTACATCGGAATAGTTATTATTTGGGTCAAGTATTGATTTTCTTTTTTGTTCTTCTGATATCTCAAAAGGATAAACAGACTTATAAGGTTGTGATGGAGTAACAGGAGCAACAGGAGTAACAGGAGCAGTCTCATCAGTTGTTATGGCAGGAGCAGCAACAGGTTGTTCTACATTGATTCCTTTGCCACTATATTTTTGCAAAAATGAATCTTTGTCTTTACTATAAAAACCATCTCTACTAACAACTTCATAAACTTTTTCTTGATAAGACGGGTCTTGACCCCATCTGCCTTGAAACTCTTCAAAAGTTTTTGAATATTTTCCTTCTCTAACTAATAAATCATATAACTTTTGTAATTCATCCATTTATTCGTATAATTTTATATGTTATTAATCTAATTCTTTCGCCTTTGCTGCTGCTGCTGCTGCTGCATCTGCTGCTGCTGCTGCATCTGCTGCTGCTTTATATTTAGCTTCTAATTCTCTAATAAGTCTTATGTATTCTGTATTTCTATTCTCTTCTGAACTATAATTGGTTTGAACATCAGATACAACTTTATTGCCATTTGAATCTACTATGTCTACTGTATTGTATATTTTATTACCTGATTGTGGCACGGCGCGATATCCCAAAGATTTTATTAATGGATTTATTGCTGTTGCAAATGAACCCATTTTCTTTTCAAATATTTCAGGTTTTATACTATTTGCTACTGCATCAAAATCAACTGTAGGCGCAGGTTTTTTCTTGATTACTTCTACCGTCTTATTAATAACGTGTGCACTTGAAGGATTCTTTGAAATATATTTATTTGCAGCGTCTCTTATAAGTTTTTCTCCTAATCCTTTAGTAGAATTAATTGCAGATACCATAGATGCAGCTACTTTTTTAGGGTCTGTGCCTCTTGGATAAATAACCTCAGGTAAATCATTGCCTTGTTTATCTACAGGTATTAAATGGTATCCTTTTGAATCAGTCCAAGCATTTATACCTAATCCTTTAGCATAATTAATACCTTGCTCAACTTCGGCAGCAGTTTTGCCTGTAAGTATTTTTGCTATGTTTTCACCCATAACATCCGCCTCCTGTAATTCATTTGTTTGTGCTGCATCACCTGCATAATTAGGTGGAGCGTGATAAGTTTGGTCAGTAACTTGACCTTTCTCTTCAGATTGTATTTTATCATCAAACTTATTATTTAATTGGCTTTTAACCCAACTTGCAGCCTCTTCTTTTTGTTTCTTAAAATTCTTCCCTGTTTCATCTATAACACCAAGACCGGAATTATTAGGATTCATTTTTAATAAAATCTTAGATTCATCAGCATTAGCAACTGCTCTATCAAAAGTATATGACTCAGCACCATATTTACCTGTATTTTCTGTAAGTACAGACATTAAATCGTATGGATGAATAAGTAGTGAATCTACGTATTTATTTACACCATCATCCCATTTCCTCATAGTAGCTTTTGCTTCAGGGTCTGCTATTTTATTTATTGCATCTCCTGTAAGTGTAGTTATATTACCTAAACTATATTTTGTAGCAAATTCTTGTTGTTCTCTAATTCTTTCAGACCAACCCTTTGCAGTTCTATCTAAAGCCTCATCAACCATAAATGTAGGAACCTGCTGAAGTATCTTACCTTTAAGTACACCTACAGGTTGTGTGTTGTCTGCATTATCTACTATTTTATATGTACCTGTAGTTTGGTCAAATGTAGTACGAGCAATGTTTATTTTACCTGTAGTTTGGTCTACCATCGCTCTTAGATTCTTTAGGTCTTTTATACCTTCAGCATTAGCCATATTGAAACCATTAAACGCCTGTAGAGAACCATCTGCTAATCCTTTTTGAATCTCAGGTGCTTTCTCTTGGTATATCTTCTGTATGTCAAATAAGTTTTTAGTATCGTCTGTATTGTTCTGCCTTCTTAGTATATAATCTTTAAGATTTAATTTCCCTGATTTCAATAATCTATCGTCCATAAGCCTTTGCTTCTGCATCATATCAACAAAATCAGTAGTAAACTTATTGCCATCTTGAAACTCTCCCTGAGGGGCATCAGCTAATTCAACACCATATTGTCGAGATGCTGCATCAATAGCGGCTTTTTTTCCCTCGCGTATTTTTTGCTCTTCATTGAGCATATTGCTCATATTCTTCCCTATCTCAGCGTAGTTAACATAACTATCTGCAGCTCTCTCTACGTATTTATAACCTATTGGCATATTCTTATTTTTATTTTAACTCATTGATTATACATCAAATGGATTTAGTTTAGTTTTAAATGGGGTTTCTCCATATTGATTCTTTGCACTAAATGCATCCTTTTGTTGTTGAGATAATGCTGAGGTAGTATTTTGTTTTAATAAATTTTGTTTTGCAGTTTTAGCTGCTCTTTTATCAGCCCTTTTTTGTTCCCCTCCTTTACCATATAACGAAGCATTTTCAATTCCTGTTTGAACACCACTTGTTATAGACTCAAATCCTTGAGCAGTTGCTGCTGCCTGTGCTGCTGCTGCATCTGCTGCCATTTGTTGTTGACCTTCTACCTCTGATAAGTATAATTGAACATTTACATCACGAAGTCTACTTTGTTCAGTAGCTTTTCTTAAAGCCAAATCTTGTAAGTCTTTACCCATTGCTGTTCTTGTATCTGCTTGAGCAATATTTTGTTGACCTAATACCCTACCTGCAGTTGCTGCACCACCTCTTTCGCTTTCTACCCCTGCTTCAGTAGCCTGAGCACCTGCCGCTATATTTGCTTCACGCTCTAATTCGTAAGGCTCCTTTTGTATACTAAGTTTATCAAAAGTATTTACCTCAAGCAATTTCTTTGCACTTACCATAGCACTTGTTGCATCAGCTACTGCTTGTTTCTGTAGTTTCTTTTGCTTATCAGAATCTGAAAAAGATTTACCTGCAGTTCCTGCTGCTGTTGCTATTGCCAATGCTGTTGCTGTTGTTATTGCCATATCATAAAATTTTAATCATTTCATTAATATACACATCTCCTTTTATATATCCAAGTTCTTTATATGTATCAATAAGTCTCTTGTGCTTTATAAGTGCATATGCGTATTTTCCACCTAAATTTTTGCTTACTATACCCAATGTATCAATAAGAAGTGTTATTGCTTCCTTTCTTTTTGGTTTAACTCTGTATTCTTTATTTGATATAATCCAATCTATCCAAACTGCTTTTGAGTTTGTAACGTACATAAATCCTGCACATATTGGAGTCTCTTCATCAAATACAATTATACCACCTTCCCCATTATCAGGAAGGAAGTCTTTCAATGGTGCTTCCCAATTCCAATCCTTCCACCATCCTAAAAGAATGTTGTCGTAATCGGTATCGTTTAATTTTCTTACAATTAAGTCCATATTCAGTACAAATATATCAATAATTAAGGGAAACTTTTCATAACATCAGATGCTAAGGTAAATAACTCTATTTTACTTGACGAGCCATTGGTAATATCAAACACGCAATAGTGTCCTAATACTCCGTGTGACTCTGCCACTGAGTTTTTCACAAAGAAGAAGTAATTGTCATTGGCAGCAATAGGAACAGTTCCCGGAGGAGAGGTATCTACAACCATTTGGTTTATTCCTGCAGGATAATTTTTTATTATATTCTGAACTAATCCTGCAAATTTAGGTATAGTAGCAGGAGGTATAGTAAAATATACACTATCTCCAATACTTATTATACCACCCATATCTATAAGTGGGGATATAGAGAAGTCCACATCAGTACCACCTGTAACTAATATGCTTCTTCCTATACCATTCAAACTACGTAGTGCAAACTGCCCATTAGAATCGTTTCTTATAAAAGCAAAGTAAGATGCTTCTTTCTTTTCAAACCAACTTGATTGTATAAATCCTGAGTACTGAAGGTCAGTTTCAAATGTCATTGACCAAGTGGCATCGCCCTGTATATTTATAGTCTTAAATAATTTATTTTCAAGAGCAACGTCATTAAACACACTTACTAATCTCGTAGAGATAAATGGTCCGGGAGAAGGGATAGGCGGAAACTTTGCCCACCACTGCTCATAGAATGTATTGCGAGAGTTATTTACATTGTGTTTGTAAAGGTCACCGCCTTTAAATGTGTATAGGTAGTTGTTCATTCCTATAATCCAATCAGGATGATAAGAGTAGAATGACACCCAACCGTCTACTGTTTCACTATATGTTAAAGTATTTGCCATAATCTTTTATTAATCACACGAACAATTTAAAAATTCTAAATGACCATTCCCTGCTGTAATAATTGGTGTCGTTCCGGGAAGAATACAAAAGTTACTTTCAAATGCAACAAAAGATACCGTTGATTCTACACCTGCACAATCTGTATATGCTATAGTAGCACTTGGAACACCACCTTCAGGAACCCACTTCCAAGTATTACAAGTTGAATCAACGCAACATCCACAATATATTGTATTTACAACAGTTACATCTCCACCAAGAATAATAGGAGTCGTTCCTCTAACTGCACAAATTTGGACTATATCGCCTATTTTTAATTTAAGGTCTATTATAAGACCTGAGCCACATTCAATATATGTAACATCTCCATCTGTTATAAATGTAATCTCCCATCCTGCACAATTATCAGTACAACAAGCAGGGCAAACCTGCTCAGGAAGTAATATACAATCTACCTGCTCCCTTGATATTATACCATCAGAATAGAACCCGTCTGCTGCACATATCGATAGTGCTGAATCATCAAATACTGCTGTTGCAGTAGCAAACGATATGTCATTAATGTAAAACGCTGCCATATATTTTTATTTAATTTATTCAGGACAAATATTATCAACACACTCAGCACCTTGCGTTATTGTTACACCAACAGTTGGCTCAACACTTCTTGCACAAATGTCTGTAGTAGCAGTTAAGAAAATAACCTCAGTTGCTCCATTACAATTAACATAAGTAACATTAATTGAAGACTCGCCTAATGTTAACGTAAAGCAATAACACGGTAGGCAGTCACAACAAGCAGCAACAATATTATCTACATTGTAACACAAATCAATAGGTGTCGATACCCTCATATCCCAAATAAGATATAAATTTTGTCCGCTTGTAGCAGGAGGAACGATGAAGTCTGCATAGTATACAGATGGCCCACCGCTAATAGGCGTAGCAAGACTTGACAATGACAACATAGTATTTAAGGCTGCAGATGTATTACTATATCCTACAGTGCTTCTAAGGTATCTAAACTTATCTGTTAAAGGGTCAAAGTTTTTGTCGTCAAATCCACTCTTATTTGTTTGCAATCTCATAGTACTTCCTCCCGGAGGGAAACTACCTGTACCTGCATATCCTAATGTGATATTATACCTTGACACAAGAGGATTAGATGTGCCACTTGCAAATATTACTAAACTTGATTGTAGTGGCCCAACAAATGTTCCACTTGTATATCTGTACTCAACGTGAATCATATCTCCTGCATCTGAGTTCTTAGAAAGAACAATCTCATAAACAAACAACTCTTCAGGAGTAGGGCAATTTACATTTATATCAAGAACTACGTCTCCTGTATATGTGATTACAATAGTTGCAGTTTCTACATAGTTTACACCTTTCTCAAAAGTCATTGAATCACTATAGTCAACAAGGCCTGAATCAGTTGTAGTTCCATTAAATGTAACTGCTACATTAAATTCTGCTCCCGGTTCTATACTAATTACGTTCCAACTTATTATGGTTTCTCCAACAGGTACACCGAGATTTACACAATACTCAAATGTCTTCTCGACTTCTCCAAGAATTGACAATGTAAGCACTTGTGATGTACCACAAGCAATACAAGATGGATTGTTTGGAAGTTCCCTTTCTGTACTTGACAATACGTACTCGTTCATATATGGGTCATATCCACCAAGTTTCTGATAGTTGAAGGTTGCATTGAAGTCATCTCTAAACCAAGTTCTCATACCTTGTTCAGATATAATCTTAATTTGGTCATTAGAATATGAATCACCTTGTAGTTGGATTACTGAGCCACGTTTAGCATCAGTAAAGAACCTATTTGCCCCCCACTGAACATAACTCTCGGGATTGAAACTTATACCATACTTCTCAGTACGAGCAATCTGCGTACCCAACACCTCAGGAACTGAGGTAAGTGCACCACCTGCTGCTGCATCAGAAAGAAGGTTCTTACCTGCTAATACGTATGATATCTTATCTTCTTGAAGAACAAGCACATCAGTTTGCCTTCCGTCCATCATATATATTTCTCCAAATGAAACCTCTAAATGCTTGTAGTCCAACAATCCTAAGTTAAACTCGTTTAGTTTATTTACATTAGACTCAGTATTGTATATACCACTATAAGTAATATCAGCAAATCTATCGGCTTCTTTATAGTCTTGAGCGGCTACAACTGTAACCCTATTACCTAAATTGAATGGTTTGCCTGTAAGCGAATCTCTAATCTTGTAACTCTCTACACCATTTCCAAATGCAAAGCAGTTAAAGAATCCTGTGTTTATTATTGCAGGAGTTCCTAATGCAATATTTTGATTCTGCACATTACCATAATGGTCTCCTGTGGCTTGGTCTATTTCGAATGACAATTCATTTTCAAAGAATATATCAGGCAAAGAATCTTGTGGTTGTGTTTCAAATACCAATAAATTATTTGCAAGTTGAACAGTCATTGATGTAATAACTGATGACCTTCTTGCTTGAGGGTTAGGCCATCCCGGACACCTTTGAGTACCTCTAAGCATCAATACAAGTTGACCATCCCCACCACCAACAATAGGATACCTATAGAATCTATAGTAGTTAGTAGTAAGAGATTGAGATATAGATGTAGAAGTAGGTGCAATAGTAGGGTCATAACTATTATTTATAGGAGGACCTCCTCCTCCTACATCTGAAATGCCACTATTTACAGTAGAGCCTATATTATCCCCATTCCACCAATTAAACATATTACTATAATTAGCAGAAGCAATATATTGTTTATCTAAAGTATATATTCTTCTTTCACAAGCACCTCCGCCACTTCTTGGGCCTAAGCGTTGAAACTTTATACTTATTTTTATTATACTTCCTGCAGGAACTGCATAGTCAAGATACTGACCCGGATTTGCAGGGTCTTCCTGATTCATAGGATACCTTTGTAAAACAAAGTCTCCCGGAGTATTCTCGTCAGTTTGTATCGTACCGGGAACAATGGTTGCATTAGGGTCTTCAACTGCTGCAAAACTATTTGCATTTATTTTCATATAAGCACCTGCAGGAACAAAAGTGCCTGACGTTGGTGTTATAAATGATGATGACTTGCCTTCTTTCTCAAGAACGGTAGCATAAACACAATCAGGTGTTGGGCCGTTGGTGTCTGCCTTTACAATCAATCTATCTCCCTTCTCAACTTTAAATGAGTTCTCACCATCAAGTAAGAAATAACTTAGATTAGTATTAGGGTCTCTAAAAAATAAGTTACAATAAATTGTCTCATAATTCTCTTGGTCAGGTTTGATTACAAACTTATATCGTGTTGCCCAAGAAGGAGCAATCTGCGTAGGTGGTATTGTTACAAAAATCTGATTTTGTGTATCAGAATCTCCACAAGCTACAAACTCTGTATTATTTGGACTTACCAATGCAGTTGACGCTCTATTAAATTCATCCATATACACAATACCAATCTCATACCCTCTATTACTATGAAGACTTTTGGGATTACCTATCTCTTGAAATGTAACAGTTGCATCTGTAATTTGGTAAAATTCCCAAGTGGGTATTAATGGTGCAGGAGTAGTAGTATATTGCATTGCAGGAAACTGAAATGATATAGTTTGACTTCCCGGAGAACTTATTATTTTTATTGGTTGGTCATATGTAGCAGCATAAAAAAATGGTGCTCCTGTACCAAATCTATACTTATATAGCCCGTCTAATGTTTGTGGCAATGCACAAGTGAATGTATCTGTAAATGTTGTACCACCACAAGATGAAGTAGGATACACAGGAAGTATATTAAGTGTAAATGGATTACCAACAGCATCTAAAAATGGAGTGCTTACTGATAATGCGTATGGAGAAAGATATCCACTTGAAAAGAAAAATGAAAGTGTTATGTTAAATGGAGCGGTTGTTTGTGTAAGGGTAGTTCCTGAAAATGCTGCGTGAGTAAGTGTTAAGTCTAAATTTAAAATAGCACCTTCAACAAGATTTGCTCCTGTAAAATCAACATCTAAAACAGAATTGGTTACTACCTGTGGACCTAATATACTAACTAAATACGTTCCTTCAGAAAATGAAGTAGGAAGTATTTTTTGCCCGATTGCTTCAGACACAAGACTTGTTGTATACTCAAACTTAGTTGGCATATCATACTTGTCAATCAGGTTATACCCTTCAACATAGTTTCCGTACATAAGCCTGTTGCCCATAATAGTCTGAGCCTTTGCAAATCTTGGTACATTGTCATACAACCTTAATATTTCTCCTTCAGAAAGAACTGTAAATATCTTGCTATTATTAAAAAGATATGTAGGAGTAGCGTTATCAGGAATACCTAAATCAGCTTTATTAAGTTTCTCTATAACCTTAATTACATTATTAGATGCTTGTTTGAATAACAAGTCAATTCCTTTTACAAGTGGTCCACCACTATTATATGTTACCTGAACTGCATTGTAAAGATTTACCATCCCCTCGTTTAAGTAACTATTCGGACTAAACTCAAAAGGCTTTGGTATAAAAGCAGGAGCAGACCACTGTGACGTGGATGAGTATTCTCCATCCTCATACCTATACCTATAGGCAAAGCAAATAAATCTTGTATCTATGTAGTTCTCTTGCCCACTTGTTAATATAGGAACAACCGTAGGAGACTCAATTGGAGGCTGCTTGATTACAAGTATTGCCTTTGGGTCAAATTGGTCTATATATCCAATTGGATTAGGATACCTATTTACAGTAGGATATACATTTATAACTCGAGGAGCATTGTAGTCGTCTGTAAAGAATAAAAGATTCTCTATCAAATCAACTCCCGTAATAAGATAACTTGGATTAAAATTAAGCGTAGTATTTATACCACCTCCATCATCGGTACTTACAATGTGATACGTAAGTATTCCTGTAAGAACATTAAATGATACAATCATATCAAGTTTACCTGTAGAACTTCCACCAAAATTAGGCTCGTGTACAAACCAATATATCGTTTCCCTTGCACTATCTGCAATTGAGCCTATGCATAACGCATCTACACTCAATGGTGTACCGTCAATATAGGTAAGTGCAGTAAGAGCCAAGTTACCCTTAGTATTCTCAATAACACCTATCTCGGAGTTCTCGGTAGACCCCATTCTAACATTCATAGCATCAATATATTCTCCATTAGGGAGAATACGTTGGTCCATAACCTTGTTCATCTTTCCCGATAAAAAGTTCCTTGTTATTTTTGCCATTTTATTTAATTATCTTATCCATACCTCTTAAGTTCATTAAGAGTCTTCCGGGATGAATGTTACTAATTCTTATTTTTGCATTTCTAAGTAAAGCACCTCTTTCCTTTTTTGCACGGTTAACAACATATTCCTGTACTCCAAACTTTGAGTTTAACAATTCAAATTTAATTGCAGCGTAGATATATTGCTCGAATAACTTATTAACTGTAACTAATGAATTGTCACCGTTCTCCATACCATCAGATACATATTCAACAATACATATCTCTCCTGCCATCCCTGAGTCAAAATTAATGACACCTGCTTTTTTATCTATCTTGAATGTAGGGTTAAAATTAGCCGTTTCTGTGTTCAATCCGTAAGCAGCACCTATACCATAGTCAAAGTACCACATACCGTCTACGTTCCATCCCCACTGCCCATTAAATTGATTTCCTTGATTAAGATAGATACTTTTCTTAGTTCCCATTATCCTATCAAAGTCAATATCTGAATATTGAGGCTGAAGTATATTCCCAAATTGGTCAAATAAAATATTGCCTTGATTGTCCTGCAAGTAAGCCTCAGAAGATATAGCCTGAATATTCTCACTTAATGGTCTTAGATATCCATCTTTATAAAGAGATATTCTAACCCAATTAACAAAGTCAGATGGTAACACATATCTTAATGAATCAACAACACTTAACTCCAATATTTTTATTTCCTTAAAGGCATCGTAATTCAATTCCTGTATTGCCCTCTTAGCGTGGAAGATTATCTTATATCTCTCCTCATTGTTAATTAACGAGTGGTTTCCTGTATGCATCAACATAAAGTTAGTTACAACATCTTGTAAACTAATATACTGATAAGAACCCCAATTAGCATTCGTAGGATTATTTCCCGAGTTTGCGTAGTATTGATACTGTGATATATATGCCATAACTTATTATTGTTGTTGACTAAATGTCGGTTGTTCGTGTTGTTCTTGTGCTATTGCAAACTGAGCAACTTCAATTTCGCGAATAGATATACCACAATATTGAAGAATCTTCATAACCAATTTAAACTCATCTTCCTGAGGCATCTCAAAATCTTGATAGTCAAGTTGTGATTGGTCAAACGAAGGTTCTCCTCCTGACAATGTTATATAAGTCCATTTAGGTTCTTTAGGATACCTAAAGTATGTAGCCTGAAGTTGACCTAATAAACTAACAACAAAAGTTGAAGATATAGGATAAATCTGCATCAATGAATATTCTTGGGTATATGCAGGGAACATACTACTTGGAGCAGTAAGACTTGAAAGGTTAAGACTAATTATTTTACCTGAACTAACTTTCTCAGATTCTACATAATTCTGAGCAGATATTATATAATAGTCATCACCTACAACAGGAAATATATCAGCACTTATTTGAAGTGCAGTGGCATTAATAACAGTATAAACAATAGCAGTTTGAGGCGGACTTGCACTCCAATTAACAACTATATCTCCGGGTTGTACGCCATCTGTTACAAAATCTGCAAAACTATCTACTAATTCAAATGCTTGAACAGTATCATTTGTGCCATTTTGATTTAATATTGTAGGATAACAAACTACTTTGCTTATCATATATGCCTCATTACCTGTAGTGGTAAGTGATGGTATATAGAATCTATTTCTTCCTACATTAGTAAAATCATAATCAAACGGTATTAAGAAGTCACTTACTAAAAAATACTCAAGAGTTTCTCCTATTGCTTTATTCAAATCCGCATAGTCACTTCCTGATGCACGTGAATTTTCTGCATTTACAACCTTATTGTAATTACTAAAGTACTCCTCAAATAATTCTATTTGCGCTTGTTTTGCATACAGATTAAAATCAGATGGAGAGATGTATCCATAGTTGTTTTTATTAAGTACGGAGAGAACTGAATTTCTAACTGAGTTTATCATTGCTCACTTTTTTACAAATATACATAAAAAAAGAGGGTGTAAAAACACCCCCTCGAGATTATCAATCAAAACAAAACACGGAGCACTAAATTAATTTAATGTAGATTCTAACATTTTCAATGAATCAATACCATCGTCACTACGTAAAAAATGTGCAGTTGCATCATATGGGTCATCCCCAAATGGTATAGACATCATCTTCTTTTTATTTGTAGCGGTACTAAACCAAACTTCTTTATCGTTGTTGCGTAGTGCTAATAATTTATTTTCAAAAAACTGACGAACTTTAGCTTGAAACTTCAATTCAGGGTCATTGATAATATTTAAGAACTCTATTGGTTCTCTCTTAGCAAACACTAATATATCTCTTTTTAATTCAGCAGTTGATATTGTTGAGGGGTCTTTACCAAACATTACTCTCGTGAACATTTCTATTTGTTCAACACTAAGTTGACGAGCCTCAATCAATGCATCTACCTCTATATTCAAATCCTCAACCTCTACACTTGCATCTCTTTCCTTATCTACCTCTCCAAATATCACTCCATTAAGTGGATGATAATGTAAGAACTCTTGTAATACAGGATTTTGTTTAGGAACTCTTAAGAAACCATCTTCAAAAATAATCGGTTCTAATATTGAGTTACCGTCCTGTTGGTCTTCAAATGGAGACTTCTGATTTACGGCATATCTAAGTGCACGATTCTGATTATTTTTTTCATCATACCACATTAAAGGATATCTTGGATGATTTCTTGAAGCCAATGTATAAGATAATGGACTTCCTGTTTTTAACTTGTATACCTTGTCTGAAGGTACTGCATTTTTTGTCATTTTATATAATTTAATTTGATTAAAATTTAAAAAAAGCAGGGGATTTTAATGCCCCCTGCCTTTAGTTTATCACTTATATACTATCCGTAACGGAATAATAAGAAGTTGTTTGCACCCAAAGTACATACACAACGCTCAGAAAGGAAGTTAACCTCCATTGCATCCAAGTCGCTTGTAGCTGCACCACCTGCAGAACCTGTAATCCAAGTCTTATACTTACGGTCTTCAGCCTCAGACGCTCTGTAACGAACGTGAAGGAAAGGACGCTTAGCATTTTTTCCCATAATTTGGTCATACACTGAAGTAGAACCTGCAGGAACCATAAGACCTGTAACTGTACCTGTAGCAGAAGCAGCAGTAGTATTTAAACCACCACGCATAGTTGGGTCATTTAAGTATTTCCAATCAGACTTGTAGAAATCGTAACCTCTACGGAATCCTGTGAAACCTAAATTTAACGCCATACTTACATCGTTGTCAAATAGACCATAAGATGCAGAAGCAGAAACACCACTACTGTTAAATCCGTTCAAAGTAGCCAACATATTATCTATGTCGAAACTTAATCCACGATTAACAAATACTACGTTTTCTTCAATAGCACCTTGCTTATCTAAGCGAGAAACAATTGTATCCCAATCAGAAAGTGTTGTTGGAGTACCACCACCCCATACATTACCACGAGAGTTTACAACGTAGAAGATTCCTTCAGAACCTTTCATTCCTGCAGCTAATGCACCGGAAGAGGCAGCAGCAGGTACGGCTTCAATCATTGCAGTCTCAAGATAATCTTCAAAACGAAGACGAGTCTCGTGCTCTGATTTCAAATACCAAAGGTATCCTGTAGCACCATTTTCAGTTGTAACTTCAACCCAACCAATTTGAGCCATATCAGAACCATTAACAGCATACTTGTCTTTGATGATGATTGGAGAGTTAGTGTAGATGTCATCTTCTGCTTCCAAAGAACCAACCATTCCGTTAGTTCCTTTTTTAAACTCAGAACCATAGATAAATACAGTACAGTTTGTAGATACTGCGAAAGCCTGACCTGCAGTTTCGTAGTAAGCTACTGTGAAAGTAGTTGCAGTAGGAACAGCAGTAACGATTGCTTTGTTGAAAACACCTGAAGTGTTATTCTGAATCATTAAAGTTTGTCCAACACGAATTGCGATGTAAGTAACACCTGTATCAGCTACAGTAAATGTTGCAGTTGCAGAAGTTATTGCTGACGCTGAAGTACACAATGTATACTTAATGTGAAGACGGCCTTGTTCTGCCCATTTAATTTGGTCAGAGTTAGAAGGCATTTCAGCACCTACCATTCTTAAGAATGAAGATACTGTTCTGTTACCATAACGCTCAAATTCTTTCTCGTAAGTATCAGGTAGATACTGATTCAAGAAGTTAAAGTTAGTTATGTAATTTGTTTGTAACGCTACTTGTTCTGCTGACGGTTGCAGCGCGAAGGTTGGCGTATTTAATAAAGCACTTGCCATTTTTTTTAGTTTTTAAAGTTTTTAAATTCGTTTCATACTTCGGATTTTTAAACTCCTCCCGGAGTCGGGGTTAACCGCTTTTACTTGAATCCCATCAACTGCTTTGCTAACTTCAGGTGCTCTACGTTCAGACATATTGATATTCTTTATGCCTTTCATAGTACCCTCTGTTGCATCTGCTTGTCCTTGTTCGTAAAAGAACTTGGCAAACTTATCGGGATTCATTGCCATAGCTAATGACTTATGGTATCCTTTCGCGTCTTTCATTAAACCACTTTCATCCAAGAACTTACTTATAAAGTTCGCAGGTGTAGACTGATTCTTTTTTAACTCAGTAGCATCTCCCGGTGAAAACGAAAATGATTTGTCATTAATCTTGAACTCAAAACCTTTGAACTCGTTGTTAAAAACCTCATTTGTTTTTTGGTCGAACCAACTGCGTTTACGGTCATTTTCCTCATTAATCGTCTTAGCTTGACTTGTATATTGCTTATAACTTTCAAACTCTTCTTTTTCGCTTTCAGGAACAAATGCCGAACTTGACTCAAGTGGCATTTTATATTTTTCCTTCTGCTCATTAAAGAACTTTTTAGCCTCAGCAACGACTTTCTTTTTTGCAATTTTTATTTTCTTTATAGACGACTCATCATCAAGGTCCTCATCAAATCTATAGTCGTCCATTAAAGTATCTATATCTTCAGAATCAAGACCCTGTTGAGTAGATGTTAAATACTCTTTTAATAATTGGTCTGAATCCATTGAATCGAAGTCTTTTTTCAACTTAACAAAATCTTCAAAACCTCTACCTGTATCTTTCTTATACTTCATATAAGCAGCAACATCTTCAGGCATTTCATCAGACTCTTGTCTTTCAGTCATTAACTCATCAAATGAATTAATCTGTTTGTTATATCTTTTCCCAATATATGAAAGAACTTTGTCTTCGCTTAATTCCTCTTCAGGAACTTCAGTATTTATAGGTTCAGAAACTTGTTCTTGTGTTCCTGCTATTTCTTGTTCGTGCTTTTCAAGCAACTCTTGTTCTACTTGAGCAACACCCTTTTCTTGTGTGTCCCCAACAATTTTAACCGATGTAAATTCCATTTGATTTAATTTTATTTGTTACAAATTTATATAAAATTTCTGATACTTTTTAACGAGGGTTAAATTCACCTAAATCAAAACCATCTAAACTATCTTCATTAGACTCAAAATTCAATGGAGGAAGGTTGTTTTTACGTTGGTCTATCAACTTAGATTGTTCTGTATTTTGTTGACTTATACGCTTTGCTTTACCATCTTCTTTAGATTGATTGGTTTTAGATAAAGTACCCATTTCCATTTGGTATAGTTGTTGGTTATACCCAAACTCTTCACTCATCAACTTAGACTTAAGACCTGCTTCAAATTCCATCTTTTGAATCTCAAGTTGGTTAGTAGCCTGTAGTATCCGCATTTTAGATTGCAAGTCAGCCTGTATCTTCTGCATTGCAGTTTCTCCTGCCATTTGCTGAGATTGCAACTGCTGTTGTGCAGTAATGGCTTGTTTTTGCATAGCCATCTTTTCTTCTCTATCTTGTTTCTTAACCCTCTTCATTTTAAGAAGTTGATTAGCAAGTTTAAGATTCCTTATCTCTCTTATATCTATGGCATCTTCAAGATTAATGTCCCCCTTTGATAATGCCATTTGGATATTAGCTTCAAGCTGTGCTTTTTGTTCTTCGTCCGGAGATACCTCAATGAATATACCAAAGTCGTAAATGTATAAGTCTGAGATTTCATCTAATATTGAAACATTATATTTTCCTATCTTATTTATAAACTCTTCTCTAAAGTCAGAGTATTCTAATACATCTGCAACTCTATAGGTTAATGCCTCTGCTAAAGTACGATAAATATATAATCCTGATTCAAGGATATGGCGAGTGGCTGTGTTTGAATTTAATGCAGCTAACTTCTGTACTCCAACTAATGAATTAGGGTCAGGATTAGAACCATCTCTTGCTTCATTAAGACCCGTTACGGACCTAATCATATCCATATAATGATTATAGTTAGCGAGTAGCATTTGGGTTTTACTTGCCCCTGAATTAGATGTCAACTGAGTTATTGGAACTCTTGCATTATTAAAGTCTCCATCCTGAGTGAAACTACGACCAATTACACTACCTGTTTGGAAGTAAAGTCTAAGAGCGTCTTCGGGATTATATGCCGCTCCATTTCCTAAGTCAATCTCATTAAGACCATCAGCATCTATAAATACACCATCAGGAACTACACGAGCAATTACTTGTTGTAGTTTAAGGTGTGTAATCTGAATTAAATCAGTAAATGGTATCATCCTACGAGTTAAAGACTCAATAACTCCCTTGTACATACGTGGAGCACACGCTACATAGTTAGGAAGTGCGTGTTGAGTTGCCGATTTAGGACGAACCATATTCTGAGATAAATTCCATTTTAAAAGAATATTAGTTCCCATAACCATTATTCCTTCATACCAAACATCAATAGTCTTCTCTATCTTTTCAAAGTTTCCTTCCTCCATCATTTCATTTGGAGGATTAAACGTATCGTCTTTTTGTATTACTCGAGAACCGCCGCCTTCAAGTATCTTCTTTTTATAAACAATCTTCTTTGTAGTCTTATAGTTAAAGTACAATAAAGTGCAACTATCTCTTGAGAATAAACTATTCTCATAGAACTGTGCTACATTATAGTAGTTATACCAACCTTGACTATATTGAGATATTTCTTGTAAATCTTCATTTGTTAGACTTTGGTCTATCTTTAATAACTCTGTTAATGGAACTGTTTTAATCTCTCCCCAATAGAAGCAGTCTTTAAATTGAGGGTCTTCAGTATAACTATATACTATATTAGCAGGGTCTACATATGAAATCTGCACTCCTGCTCCCGGTAAGAACTCGTGCTTTGCAACACCAATACCTAAGACTACTGTATCATAATCAATTCTTCTACGTGTATCCTCATAATGATTCTCATCAAATATTGTATTGATGGCTTCCTCTTCAGCAATCTCTATAGCAGGTTTATAATTCAACTGCATATATAATGACATCTCCTCATCAGTTTCAGGAAGTTCTTCGGGGTCCATCATAAAACCATCAACACCTGTTTTCTCTTTTACTATAGTTAAGATATCTTTTGCAGCCATTTGTCCTTCAAGCATATCTTGATACTTGCTTCTCTTAGCTTGTGACATAGCATCTTGCGCATATGCCTTTACCTTAAATAAACGCTCAGACATACCATTAACAACAATATCTACAAACTTAGGAAGTATAGGAACAGGAGTCCAATCTAAGTTAAGATATGATAAATCTCCATCTATTGCTAACTCATTTTTATATTTAGCAACAGACTGTTCGCCTCTTGCATATAGTCTAACTTTATGAAAATCTCTCCATTGTGAATAGTACCTACAAGAGTTACCATCCTTTCTAAACCACTCATATTGAATTGCCTGACCTACCTGTAAACCAAATGAGTCAGATGCCTTTTCGGCATCATTAGCCATCTGAGTTGGGAATACTGTAGACTTTATATCTATTAATATGTTATTTTTCATCTAATTAATTGACTTGAGTTACCATCGTTTCTATACCTTGCGAAGTTAAGAGTTATTTTCGATTCTTTTTTCTCGGGCATATATAAATGTTTTTGATTTGCCATAATAGCTAATCCTGAACTTATAGAGGCATCAAACTTTGTTCTATCGTTTATATCGAACTTTGCCCAATCTTCTAATGTACGAGTAAAAGGCATTGTTCCCATCTCGTCATTACTTCTATATGTTGCAGTTAAATCCATCCCTATAAATCTTTCAATATAAGACTCAATAGCAGAAGCGTGAGACTGCTTAACATCTTCAGAAGAGTTAGGTATACCACCAAGTTCACGCTCAGTCTTAGTTAGTTTATTATATTGCTTGTCAGGCCTATTTAAACAGAATCCTCTGTACCCCCTATTCTTAAAGTGATACAAAAGTCGTGGTTTATTATTCTCTATTAGTATGGGCATACCATAAAAGACACAAGCCATAAGTACTTCTTCGAAAAATATCTCTGCTGTTTGAGGTCGAGCAACATACTCTAAAAAGAACTCATTAACAGGTGCTTCGTCCATATGGAACTTAGTCATTCCGTGTAAAGAACCATTAGAACCTCTACCTCCAACTACTGCGGATATATCATAGGAATCACAACCAAATGAACCTATATGCTCGTTTCCGGGATGAAATATTCCATTCCTTGTTTGAACATTGTTTTGCAAATGCTTCTGAGGTGTCCAACTTACATTAAACCTTCCTCTATTATCAGGAGTCCATATTACTTGAGTATCCTTTATGCCATCCTTCCAATGAAATGAACCACGAGTAATATAATGCTCTTTAATAGTTGAATCATTATAATCTATCTGTTGGTATATTTTTGTAAGGTTAAAGATAGCCTCTTTACTTTCATCTCTGAATGCGTGTGACTCAGTACGAGGGAACTGACGATAAAATTCATTAAGGGCATCAGCGTCATTTTTTAAAGAGTCTACCTCATTTTCCCAATAATCTATTGCTCCATTTGAAATCCAATTTCCATCAATACCTTTTACTTTATCGGAAGGCTTCCTAAATATAGGCATCCCATATCTATCTATAAAACCTTCCATATTCCATTCCATAGGAATAAATAAAGCATATAGTCCACTTTTTGTTTGACCATTGGCATTACGTGTATCTACACGAGACTCCTCATATATATCCTTGAAGTTTTGTCCTCCTTTACTTAATGCATTAGAAGTTGACCCCATCATACACTTGCCAATAATCTTGCTACCTAAACGCAAACAAGTTTTAGTTACACGCCAATTCTCTTTAATATTCTGTGGCTTCGTCCATTTGCCACTTTCATCGTGAGCCAAAAACAATAGCTTCTCTCCATCGTATGAGTTGTCTTCTGTGTTCTTCCAATCTATAGTCGTATCTAATCCATCCACACTACTATCGCTATCCTCATACATATTCTTTTTTGTAATTCTCGCAGCAGGAACACGAAAAGCTAACTCAGTCTTCGGCTTATCCATACCATCCATAATAGGCTTAAAGAAAAAAGGTAGTCTACTATTAATAGGAACTACCTTATCTGTAAACATCTTCTTAGCATCACTACCTGTTTTAGATAGTATACCAACCCTTGCATCTCTTGCAAGTGTCCCTATGTTAATACATTCTGAGGATGACATAAATGAAAACCCTGAACGTCTTATCTTTAAATACACCAATCCAAAAGACCTTGAATCAGCCTTACACGCTTCCCAAAAGATATAAAATATTCTATTAGCTTCTCTGAAGTCAGGATATCCAACATCGATACTCGCCCACTGAAGATACATATAGTGTGAACCTGTTATGTAGGTAGGCACTCCATTATTCATAAACCAAACACCATTCTCTCTATTGTCAAACTCGTTCTCTATGTAGTCTACCCAAAGGTCTTTGAATCGTGCTTCTTTTTGATTCCAATTAAATATAGACTGAATCTTATCTAACTCCTTTGCTAACCTAACCCTTTCCCAATATTGTTCGCCCTTAGTGTCACTGCGTTTAATAATATTATCTGATATAGCAGGTAACGCAATCATTAAGCCTGATATCTCTACAATATCTCCTATCTGCCCTGTTTTAGATATGACTACTAAATTGTACTGTTCGTTATACCCATATAGCCAAGACCTTGCTCTATTCTTATTAGCTAAAGCAGCGTTAGGCACGTAGTTTTTTACTACTCTATAAATGTTATTATTTTGACCTTCTTTCTGCAAATCCTTGTTTTGTATCTGTTTTACTTATTCCTTTTTCCGCAATATCAAGATTCTCTTTTTCTAATTCTATTCTACTTAGAATCTCAAATGCATCAAAGATTGCTAACTTCTTTGTAGCTGCTGCATTCTTTAATTTATCAGCAGCCAAATCGCCACCATCTTCATTAGGTTTCAATATAGACTCTTGAGCAACCTTTATAAGTTCCTCAACTGCCCTATGACCTGCTGCTATTATCCTTAATTTTATTTCTTTGTTAGTCATTGTTTTCTTTTTAAAAATATGACTTGAATTAATCTTGCATCATCTCCTTCTCCAAAATTTTCAAATATATTTCTTGCATGGGGAAGGTAAGAGTCAAAGAAAGTCATGCGATTAAACTTAGCATATACTTTAAATATAGGTAAGCCATCAGTATCAAATATTGTAGTTCCATCTTCTTTAGGGTGGGTTTTATTAAGGTACAATATGCAGGTTATATCACCCATCATATCGTCCTTGTGTATAAAATTAGGTTCCACTTGTCCTAACGGAGATTTCCTTATAAAATTATAATTAATGTTGTATTCAGGGAATAATAACAATACGTATTTTGCAAACTCATCGTCATTATCTCTTGCTTGTATATTCTTAAAAACCTTATCCCCGTCAGGTATGTCTTGAAATTCTCCATTAAGGGCATTATCTAAATACTCTTTTGGATTCGCTAATACGTCATCTGTTGTAAACAAAATCATAATTTAATTGTTATTTGATTATCGTACATTCTATAAAGTTTCTCTCCATCAACCTCAAACTCATATTCGCTATCAGGAACAAAACAAACTTTATCTCCATCCTTTATACCAATACTTAAAAGGTATTCATTAGGATACCTCATTACTCCCATTAACGGTTCTTCACTAAATGGTTTCTTAATATAAGAGTCAATAGCAGCTATAGGCTTAACGAAACAATATTTGTCATACGCATTCCACGTGGAACCTTTTTTGTACATAAAAAATTGGTCAAGTTCAATGAAGAAGTTATCATCTCTAAAGAAACTTTTGCCACTTTTTTGACGACCCTTTATATCATTGTAAAATTTGAACACGTTATGGTGTACAAGAAGTATATCTCCCGGAGTAATAGGTCCGGTATAGCCTAATGGAAGTTCAACGACCTCAGCATACCTATTTGAAAACTTATGGTCTTCCTCAGATGTACTCACAATTAAGTCAATATCTCCTACCTCTCTTGTGTTGTCGTATCGCTTTCCATTCAAAGGCTTCGCTATGAAACTGAATGGTGAACGCATTTAGAAATTTATATTATATTCGATTGAAATTGGCATTGTACTATTAAACTCCTTCCAAAGTAATATCTCTGACAAGTGGTTTATGATATATATCTTTAAAGATAAGTTTTTTGTGTCGTATTTGATTATATGTATCTCATAAGAATCCCCAAGAACCTTTTGTCCTACAATATAGTGCATAGCACCTCCCTTGTAATCGGGTCCCACTGATATTTTTCTTATGTCCATATTAAACTACTATTCTTATCTCTCCTGTTGGTGTACGATAAATTTCTCCAAAAATTAATCCTCCTGCAAGTGCTGCTGTATTATCAACATAAGAGTCAAGTGAACTTCCATTTTCAAAAATAAATTGAAGTATTTCCTGAATACTGAAGTTCTTTGTTGCATTGTCATTAACTGAATCTGTTCCAATTAATGTATCAGCACCTGACACAGGAGCAACCCTTAATGCGTATGATTCTATTTTTGCCATTTTTATATTTTTATGATTGGTAAATTAAATATTGATATTGTTCAGGTATAGGGTCTTCAGTTATCTCAAATAATTCAGGATGCTCAACTATTGATGGATGGTCTTCTAATGGAAGAATCCAATTAGTTGTAACTACTATTGTATAACTATCTGTCCCAACGCTATTTATTTGTCTTATGTACCTCATATTAATTAGTTAAATAAAATCCATACATATTGAAATACCTTACTGTTAATCCTGTAAAAGTTTGCTGAAAAATCCATGCAGTATTTGCCACATTCCTTGCTATTGTACTATTTCTATTTGTTGTAGCAACACCAACATTTAGTGCTGTACCACCATTACAAATATAAGGTGTTGGTTGTGTCGTAAATGATGCATTAAATGTAGGTTGTGGCATATCAGATGGGAAATCCCAAAAAATACTATTTAACCCTGCACTTGCAGTGGTATAAAGAAAATCAAATCTAAATGTAACAAGGTTGCCTATTTGATTCCAAGTATATCTAAGTGTAGCTGTACCACTTGGTGCAGTTGTTCCTGTAAATGATACAGTACCACCATAAGCAGCATCTGTTGCGCTATGGAAAGGAAAATCTGTAGCATTAGCTGTGACAGCAGTATTATTTGCTCTTACTGTATAAGAAGAAAGAGAAAGGTCTTGTTTATTATTAAATGTTGTCCAATCAGCAGATGATAATGCACCTCTGTTTGTTGCTGATGCTGTAGGTACATTAAGAGTTATTACAGGTGTAGTTGTTCCGTTAGCTACAGTTGAACTCAAATCAGTTCCTGTAGTTCCTAATGTCAAAGCAGCAACACTTGTCACTCCATTAGCAGGTGTAACCACTAAGGGTATTGGTAGTGTTGTTCTTACAGGAGACGCGCCGCCAAACTGAAATTCAAAAGATGGGTTTGAACCACCGGGAAGTCTTAGTCCATAGAACTTTATAACAACTCTATCAGTAGCAGTAAATACACCGTTATTAAATAAAGCTGCTGCATTAAATTCTACATAAATAGGAGAACTAACAGGGAATGTGTTAGCAGATGTTACAATAAGAGTTTCTGTTCCTCCGCTATCTCTCTTATATACTTCATAGAAAAAAACACCTTCTGCTGTACCTGCTGTCCTTCTAATGTTACCTATGGTACTCATCGTGAAAATACCCGGATTACCAACTATAATATTTGCAGGTGAAATAATTCCTCCACAATATGTAGCCACTGTAGTTGATGTAAGTGGACCTATAGGAATATCAACAGCTACAGTATTAAAGTCAGGGTCAGTTAAACTCGACACTGCTTTGGTATAAGTACTTATCCCACTTGCTACGTTTGTAGCATATAAAGTTAAATTTGATGGAAGGTCTTGTAAAGATATAAAGTGAGTGTATCCATTATCTCCATCATTGAATAATTCACTTGTTTTAGTTGGAACTGCTACTGTTATATCTCCATTTGTTCCTGCTGCAATACCATTAACTGATAATGCAAATGTACCTGTAGCATCAGGAAGCTGTAAAGTTGGTGAAGTTGTTAAATTAGTTGCCTCTATTCTTCCTGCAAAACCCCCACCATCATCTATTACAACTGCCCCACCTGCACCTAATTTACCTGCTAATACATCACCATTAGTTTGTAAGAAATCAACTTCAATACTATTAGTAGTAGTATTTCCTAAATCTGTAACTTGTTGAAGGTCCTGAGAACCTGCAATTATTGTTATATCTCCTGCAGCATCTGCAAAGTTTCCATTGACAGATAGAGCAAATGTACCTGCAGCATTTGGAAGATAATAATATCTTCC
>Ga0315294_10001686_pt1 | contig 24159 bp, 20 predicted proteins | sample YL17G13_40_MG_FD_203626 | JGI IMG/M metagenome (GOLD analysis project Ga0315294, IMG submission 203626) | Sediment microbial communities from Yellowstone Lake, YNP, Wyoming, USA - YL17G13_40 | ecosystem: Environmental > Aquatic > Freshwater > Lake > Sediment | place: USA: Wyoming | collected...
CTCGCGGCGATCGGGGTCATCCGGACCGTAGCCAGCGTTTTCCTGCCCTATTCCCGGGGCCGGACCAACGAGATATTCAACTACCACGAGCGTAACAATATTTTCCATCGCATCCTGAAAATGGGACATTCTTTCACCACCTGTTTTCCCATGGGCGATATCCTGGAAAGAACGGACGCAGACCTGGGCGAGCTGTCCTGGTTCGCCTGCTCGGGTATCTTCCGGCCCATCGAGGGATCGATAACCCTGATTTTCGCTTTGTACTTTTTATGCCGGATCAATTGGCAGCTGACCGTAATTTCGGTCCTGCCCATGAGCGTAACGATCTTCGGGTTCATCCGGCTCAGTCCCCGCATCTACAAGTATTTCCAACGCTGGCGGGAATTGATATCCCAGGTCCATAATTCCCTGCAGTCGAACTTCGCGGGTATCCGCGTGGTCAAGGCTTACAATCTGGAAGCGGCGAGCGGCCGCGAGTTCAAGGACCTGCTCGCGCGCAGGGTGGAAGCCGCGGTCAAATCGATCAAGACCGAATCCATGATGCAGATCATGTTTTCTTCCTTCGAGGAGATCGGGATCGTGCTGGTCCTGCTTTTCGGCGGCATTGAGATCATTCGGGGGCAGCTTACGATCGGAGAGTTCATTGCCTTCAACGCCTACATCCTTCTGCTCCTGGGCCCGATGATCGACATCGGCAATTTCTTCGTGGTCAAGAAGCGGGCCGAGGTGCAGGTGAAAAGGATCGAGGAAGTCAAGAATTTCGCGCCGAACGTCGAAGACGAAGGACTGGCTGGGACGCCCCAGGATTACGAAATAACCTGCGTCAACGTCAGTTTCCGGTACGACCCGGCCGCTCCGGACGTGCTTAAAAAAATTAACTTACGACTGCCGCCGGGCCGGAAGATCGGTCTGGTCGGCACGGTCGGATCGGGCAAGACGACCTTGTTGAAACTGCTCATGCGGGTCTGTCCGCCCACGGCCGGCGTGATCCAGGCCGGGGGCAAGGATATCCGGCAGGTAAAACTCGGCGTCTACCGGCAATATTTCGGGTATGTTCCTCAGGAACCGTCCCTGTTCTCGGAAAGCATAAAGGACAACATCGTCATGGGCCGGAACGCGTCGGATGCGGACCTGACCGAGGCGGTCAAGGCCAGCCAGCTTGAAGATTTCATCCGAAAATGCCCGGACGGCATGAAGCAGATGATCGGCGAGCGGGGCTTGAAAGTATCCGGAGGCGAGAAACAGCGGATCGCGATCGCCCGCGCGCTCCTCCGCAAACCTCGGATCCTGATGCTGGACGACGCGACATCAAACCTCGACGCCCAGACGGAAAGGGACTTGGTGAATAAGGTCTGCCGGGACACCTTGACCTCGATGGTGATCGTATCCCACCGGCTTTCCATCCTTTCGGTCTGCGATTATATTTATGTCCTGGACAAGGGCCGTATCGTCGAGGAAGGAGCCCACTCTGCGTTGATCAAAAAGAAGGGCCTTTACTGGAAGTTATACCAGTACCAGACGATCAGTGAAGCGTAAGGCCGTTAATAGGTCCAATAAGACCTATATGGTCTATAGGACATATTGACTTCCGTCTTTTTTTCGCTACAATATGGCATGCATATTGAAGGGCGGTTAGCTCAGCCTTGGTTAGAGCGTCTGCTTGACATGCAGGAGGTCACCCGTTCAAGTCGGGTACCGCCCATCCGACATTTCCCCATTCTCAACTCAAGACAACCTAAGCCGGGCGGAGCGCCATGGATGAGATCCTCGACATCCTGCTAAGCGTCCACAAGCTCAGCGAGGAGATCAAGGAAAGTGAAAAAAGGTTTAACGAAATTCCCGTAAAGATTGGGCGGCTGGAAAAAGAGATAGAAAAGGCGAGCGCCGAACTTACCCAGAAAAAATACCGTATCCAGGAAATTAAAAAAACCTACAAGCTGCAGGAAGGGGATATCCAGGTCAACGAAGAAAAAACTCAGAAGCTTAATACCCAAACTTCGTCCGTGAAGACCAACGACGAATACCGGGCTTTACAAAAAGAGATCGAATTCCTTCACCAGACCAACCAGCAGACCGAGGAAGAAATGATTACCCTCCTTGAAGAAGAAGAACAGCTCAAGGGGTCTCTGGCGCAGATCGATAAAGAAACCAAGGAGATCGTCGATAAAAAAGCCGGTGAGATCGACGGGTTGAAGAAGGAGATGGCTGCGCTTCAGGAAAAACTAAAAGTAACCAGGTACACCTTCGCGGATACGATAAAAAAATTGCCGGAGGATATCCAGTTCGTCTACGAGCGGGTGAGCAAGGCCCGCGGCAACGCCGTGTGCCTGATCAAAGACAATATTTGCACCGGTTGCTATGCTCAGATCACCCACCAGATCGTCAACGAACTGCAAAAACGGCATAAATTGATCATCTGCGACAGCTGCGGCCGGATTTTGATATATACCCAGTAGAGATCGGGTTGTCAAGATATCGGAAGGTCAGATATTCAGAATATCAGTGATCCAGGGATCAGGATAGCAGGAAAAAATGGATATAAAGATTCACCATACTAAATACACCGCTTTTGTCGACGGATCGTCGCGGGGAAACCCCGGTTCGGCCGGGATCGGGGTTGCGATCTTCACCGCAGGCCGAAGCGAACCGGTCGCGGAAATTTCCCGAAATATCGGTACCACCACCAATAACGTCGCGGAGTACGAAGCGCTCATAACCGCCCTGAGGTGGCTGGTCGATCAAAGGGCCGAGAACGCGGTAATAAAAATCGATTCGGAACTGGTCTACAAGCAACTAAACGCAGAGTACCGGATAAAAACCAAACACATCCTGCCCCTGGTCGACCGGGCGCATAACCTGCTCAACTTGTTACCGGGCGCTACGATTGTCCTGATCCCCCGTGAAGAAAACAAATATGCCGACCGTCTGGCCCAAAAAGCATCCAAAATAAAGAAACCCCCAAAAACGACGAAAATAAAATTCACTCAGGAAAAAATAAGTTGAAATTTCCGGATAGATACATCCTGAAAAATTGCCGGGCCGTAGATTTTAAAAATAAAAGAGTTCGTCCGGTGCAGATCCAGGTCGACCGGGAAATAATAGAACGGATCCTGCCTATAAACGCGGCGCAGATACCGGGAATAATAACTATCGATATAAAAAACCGGTTTGTCATGCCCGGTTTTACGGATAGTCATACGCATTTAATGGCCCGGGGGATCGAACTCCAGCGCGTCGATCTGGGCGGGTGCCGTTCCACTGATGAATGTTTGGAAAAACTGCGGCGGCACCGGGAGCGGCCGGAAATATTCGGCAGCAATTGGGACGAAAGCGATTGGGTCAAAGGGCGGAAAGAAGATCTTGACCGCCTTACGCTTGATAAAATCAGCGCGAAAAAGCCGATCATAATGCGCCGGGTTTGCGGTCATTTCGCGATCTGCAATACCGCGGCCCTGAAGCGTATCGGACCGAAGTGGAAGATCGTCGACCGGAAAAGAGGATATCTCTATGAAGACGCCGCGCTTTTTCTTAACCTGATCTTCAGTCCGTCCGATAATATGCTTGAAAAAGGTTTGGAACTGGCGTCCGAAGAAGCCTTGTCCATGGGCGTAACTTCAGTTCACGAAATTACAAACATCCGAAATTTCAAGATGTTTCAGAAATTACGTCCGCGGCTTCGCATTCGGGTTGCGTTATATACCTATTGGAAGGTGTTGGATCAGGTGATCGAAGCCGGATTTCAATCGGGATTGGGCGATAATTACCTGAAATTTCAGGGGATCAAGATCTTTATGGACGGATCGATCGGCGCCCGAACCGCGGCCATGAACAATCCGTATCCCGGAACCAAAAACTATGGAAAACTGCTGGTAAACGAAGAACAGCTGAAAAACATGATAAAAAAGGCCGAAGATAATTCACTCCAACTTATCATCCATTCGCTCGGAGACCGCGCGACCGAAACCGTGATCCAGGCTTTCGAAAAATGCCGGATCAAAGAGAACCGTCTACGGCACCGGATTGAGCACCTGGAAGTCGTCAGCGACCGGCAGATCAAGCGCATCGCCCGATTGGGGCTGATCGCGTCCATGCAGCCGAATTTCGTCCGGCGCTGGCAACAGCCGGGCGGGTTATATGAAAAATACCTGGGCCAGGCATATCGGGTCATGAACCCTTTCCGGAAAGTGACCGACGCCGGAATAACGTTGGTATTCGGTTCAGACTCCATGCCCATGGGGCCCCTTTACGGTTTGACCGGTGCGACCGAGCACCCGTTTCCCGCGAACCGTCTCACTCCGGCCGAAGCGTTCGATGGTTATACGGAACGGCCCGCGTATGCGGTTTTTGAAGAAGGGCGGAAGGGCAGGATCGAACCCGGCATGTTCGCCGACTTGGTGGTTATAAATAAGGATCCGCTGACCGCCGCGACCCCAGCACTATTAAAAATTGAATATGTGCTGGTAGCCGGCAAGTCCGGTTCGAAGCATGACCGGATTCCGGCCCGGCCGCGTCAAGCGTAGCCAGGATTGGACTTACTCTATATGTAGCGTATTTATTCGTCAGCCTTTTACTTGCCTCTTGACAAAATGTGCATTGTGGATATAATCAGAACATGGCTCTATATATAGTGGATATAGAGGCTTTTTTATTTCTTACGAAAAATGATTACATTGATAAGCAGAAAGATTATAGTGATGAACATAAAAAAATCAATGGCATCATGTTTTTAAATCACCGTAATCATTTTCCGAGCTTAGCGAGGGAAAAATGAAATGTCCCAGGTGCGGTAAAGATAGCGACCGGGTTTTGGAGACGAGAATTTCCCAGGCCGGGTCCGTTGTTAGGAGAAGAAGGGAATGCGGTAAATGCAAGTTCCGGTTCACGACCTACGAGACGATCGAACGGATACCTCTCATTGTGATCAAAAGGGACGGTACACGGGAGCCTTATGACCGGACCAAGCTTTTAAACGGCATCGCCACGGCCTGCCGCAAGCGGCCCGTGACCGCCAAAAAGATCGAAGATATAGTGAATGATCTTGAGGACAACCTGTCCGACCATTACCAGACGGAAATCAAATCCTCCGAACTGGGCCAGATGGTTCTCGAACGACTGTTCAGGATCGACAAGATCGGTTATGTGCGTTTTGCTTCGGTATATCGGAAGTTTTCGAATATCGATAACTTTACGCGGGAATTGTCCAAATTAAAAAAGGAGCGACGATGGAAGAAAAGAATCCCGTAAGGATCGGGATACCCGAGGAAATCCCCAAGGAAAATATATTCAAGTTTGCCAAAAAACGCGACGGTAAGGTCGTCACCTTTGACAAGGCCAAGATCGCCAACGCGGTCTTTTTGGCCGCCAAAGCGGTTGGCGGCGAGGACCGCCGCATCGCTGATGCCATCGCGGACGAGGTCGTGCTCTTCCTGTATACCCTGAAAGGTGAGAAAACGCCCGACGTTGAGGAGATCCAGGACGCGGTCGAGAAAGTCCTTATCGAAAACGGTCATGCCCGGACCGCCAAAGCCTATATCCTGTACCGCAAGCAGCGGGAGATCCTTCGGAAAAAGCGGCACCTTGAGAAAAAACCCGACGAACGGGAAACCACGGATTTCGCCCTTTTTGTCCGGACGTCCGACGACGATTTCGTATCCTGGGACCGATCCAAGATCGTGACTGCCCTGATGAACGAGACCGGTCTCGAAAAGGATGTCGCCGAGAAGATCGCCGGGGAAACCGAAGAGACGATCCTTAATTCCAACGTTAAGCTCGTTTCCTCGTCCCTGATCCGGGAAATGGTCAACATGAAACTCATCGAGCACGGCCTGGAAAATTCCCGGCTGCGCCACACGAGGCTGGGCGTGCCGCTTTACGATGCCGAGAAGATCATCCTCTACGCCAACCGGGAAAATGCCAACATCCCTCATAATCCGGAAGCGACTAACATGACCCTGGCCGAAACGATTAAGAAACAGTACATGCTTTCCGAGGTCTTCAGCCGGGATGTGGCGGACGCCCATATCCGGGGCGACATCCACCTTCACGACCTGGGGTTCGGCGACCGGCCATACTGCTCCGGTCAATCGCTGGAATATGTGAAGAAATTCGGCCTGAACCTGCCCAATGCCTTGTCGATCGCCCGGCCGGCCCGCCACGCGGACACGATGCTTGCCCACATGGTAAAGTTCTCCGCCGCGCTCCAGGGGCATTTCGCCGGCGCCATCGGCTGGGACGCCGTGAACGTCTTTTTCGCGCCCTTCCTGACCGGCATGTCGGAACGGGACATCCACCAGCTTGCCCAGATGCTGATCTTTGAGTATTCCCAGCAATCGGTAGCCCGCGGCGGCCAGGCAATATTTTCGGATATCAATCTATATTGGGAAGTACCCAAGCATTTCCGCGACGTTCCGGCGATCGGACCCGGCGGTCAGTACACAGGGAAAAAATACGGCGATTACTTAACCGAGGCCCAAAAGTTCGTGTGGTGCCTGTTTGACACCTATTTGGATGGTGACGGTACGGGCCGGCCGTTCTTTTTTCCCAAACCCCTGGTCCATATCACCGAGGATTTCTTCCGAACCCCGGGTTGGGAAGATTTCCTTAACCACATCTCCGATGTGTCGTCCCGCAGGGGTAACACCTACTACGTCTTTGACCGGGGCGAGACCGCCAAGATCTCCGAGTGCTGCCGTCTTTCCTTCAAACTCGAGGCAACCGATATTGCCGATGCCTTAACTCCCTGGAAGATGCGCTACTCGGCCCTGCAGAACGTCACCCTTAACCTGCCCCGGGCCGCCTACTACTCGCGGGGCAGCGAGCAGGAGCTCTACAAAAACCTGGATCAAATGCTTAACTACGCGGTAAACGCACATGTCCAGAAGCGCGATTTCATCACCCGGCTCGTCAACCTGAAGGCCGAAGGGCCGTTAGCCCTCCTGACCATGGACCTGGACGGCGAATCATACCTTCGTCTTTACCGAGCCACCTATCTGATCGGCTTGCTCGGCCTGAACGAGCTAGTCCAGTTTTTGACCAAGCAGGAGATGCACGAGAGCGAAACGGCGCTCCGGTTCGGCCTAAAAGTCCTTTCCTACCTTTACCTCCGGATCAAAGAACTTTCCAAGCAATTCAACATGAAATTCGTCATGGAACAGACCCCGGCTGAGTCGGCGGCCTATCGTTTTGCCCGGCTTGACCTGGAACACTTCTCCGATGACGCGAAACCGGTCATCAAAGGCGACATAACCTCGAATTCCATTTATTATTCGAACTCGACCTACCTGAACGTCAGTATCCCCCTTGATCCGATCGAACGCGTAAAGACCGAAGGAAAGTTCCACGATCTAATCGAGGCCGGCGCTTTGACCCATATCTGGCTAGGAGAAAGCCAACCGCCCAAGGAGTCGATCGCCAATTTCGTGATCAAGACCTTCCGGAATACCCGTAACGCACAGATCGCGTTTTCTCCGGAGTTCACGTCGTGCAATAAATGCTTCCGGACCTCGAGGGGTATGCAGAAGACCTGCCCGCTCTGCGGCAGTGATAAGGTCGATCATATCACCCGGGTTACCGGTTACTTCAGCAAAGTATCGGGCTGGAATAAAGGCAAAAAGGCGGAACTCAAGGACCGTTTTCGGTCCAAATTCTAAGTTCCGGTTGGTTTATCCCGTTAGAGAAAACCACCGATTTAAATCGGTGATTATTTCCGAATAAAGTTGACGGGGGTTTAATACCGCCGTCGTGCATTCCCGTTAGAGGGCGGAGTTCTCTAACGGGAATTACTCCTCTCGCAAAAAGGGGGTTCGGCGGAAGCCGGGCCCCCGGTTCATATCGCCAAAGAAATCATCTTTTCACCGGAATTGATAACAATATTTCCGAAACCAGGCTTGACATAATATTATAATTCACTATAATATTATGATGGAGGAAAAGGTAGGCCGGCGTAACCAAGGTTCGGATACTTTTCCAACCCCTGAAGAGATTGTTGCCAGTTTAGACCGATATATCATCGGTCAAGGCGATGCCAAAAAAGCGGTCGCGATCGCCCTCCGCAACCGGTGGCGCCGGCAACGGGTTGAAGGCAGGATCAAAGACGAAATCTACCCCAATAATATTATTCTGATCGGACCGACCGGAGTCGGTAAAACCGAAATCGCAAGACGGCTGGCCGGTTTGGCCCGGGCCCCATTCATAAAAGTCGAGGCATCCCGTTATACCGAGGTTGGGTATGTGGGCCGGGACGTGGAATCCATGGTTCGGGACCTGGTCGAGATATCGGTAAACATGGTCAAGCAGGAGAAGACGAAAATGGTCGAAGAGAAGGCACTCCAATACGCGGAGGAAAGGTTGCTCGACCTGCTTTTACCGGCACCCAAGGCGACCCGGACCGAGATCAAACCCGATGTGAACGGCAAGGCCGATGAGTCGTCCCGGGAGAAAATGCGGCAGATGCTCCGCCAGGGAAAGCTCGACGACCGGGTCATTGATCTGGAAATCACCCGCCAGGGTACGCCGTTAATCGAGATTTTCAACCAATCCAGTATTGATGAACTGAACGTCGCCCTCGAGGAAGCTTTCGGTAACCGGATGTCCCGCAAGAAAAAGAAACGTAAAATCACGGTCCGGGAGGCCGTAAAATACCTGCAGACCGAGGAGGTCGAGAAGCTGATCGACATGGACGAAGTGATCGGCGAGGCCCGCCGGCGGGCTGAAAATTCGGGGATGATCTTCATCGACGAGATCGATAAAATATGCGGGAGCGGAGTCACTAGCGGTCCGGATGTTTCTCGGGAAGGAGTGCAGCGCGACCTGCTGCCCATTGTCGAGGGCTCGAGCGTCACGACCAAATACGGCATGGTCAAGACCGACCACATGCTATTTATCGCGGCCGGCGCGTTCCATAACAAAAAACCGTCGGATTTGATACCCGAAATGCAAGGGCGGTTCCCGATCCGGGTGGAACTGACGTCTCTGACCCAGGAAGATTTCCGGCGCATCTTGGTCGAGCCGGACAGCAGCTTAAGCAAGCAGTATGTCGCCCTCCTGGCGACCGAGGGGATAACCCTCCAGTTCACGGAAGACGCCCTGGATGCCGTCGCCCAGATCGCCGCCAAGGTGAACGAAACTACGGAAAATATCGGCGCCCGCAGGCTTCAGACGATCATGACCAAGTTGCTGGAAGAACTTCTCTACGCGGCGCCAAAAATATCCAACAAAACGGTGATGATCAACGGTGCTTATGTTCATAACAAACTTAACAACATCATCAAAAACGTGGATCTATCGAGGTATATACTGTGATCATAATATCAGTGGATCAGGATACCAGGATATCAGATAGTCAGGATATCGGAAAATCAGGAAACCAAAGGGCGAAAATATCAGTAAAAAATTAGAAAGAAATATAAGGACATCCGACGAAAAAGATGCCGGGATCATGAAGATCAAGCGCTTGCTGCTCTACCTTTACGATCCCGGAGACAAGGGGATATTTGACCAGGTCGTCAAATTGTGCCATACTTTCGAAAGCCAGCTGTTCGTCCTTTTCGTACTGGAGGAAACCCGGATCGGCCAGGTCGCCCGCATGACCCGCGAGAAAAGCGAAACCATCCGGCAGCGGATAGAGGAAGACGGTTGGGAGATGCTTTACCTGGTTGAGGACGAAGCGGTGGAGAGCGGTGTGAGGACTTCCCTCCATATGGAAGAAGGGTCGGTACCCGGTGTGATAAAAAAGTACGTCGAAGATTACGGGATCGATGCCCTGATAATCAAACGCCGGGACGAGACGAAAAAACTCTTTATTTCTTCTCCCGTGCCGGTGATCGGATTATGACGGATCTATTTTTTTGGTCGGGATTTTTATCTTGCATCCCAACCTGTCAACCATTGACTATTGCCAAGGAGGTGTAATGGAATTAAGAATATCAGATTTTCTCAAGCCCGAAGCGGTGATGATGGACTTGAGCTCCAAAGACAAGATCAGCGCGATCAAGGAACTGGTCGAGCACATGGTCACCAATAATTTCGCCCGTGACCGTGAGGAGCTTTTTAACGCTTTGGCGAAAAGAGAGAATCTTGAATCAACGGGTATCGGCGACGGGATCGCGATTCCCCATGCCCGGACGGACGCGGTAGGCGACTTGGTTTTAATTTTCGCCCGTTCGTCAATCGGCGTCGATTTTTCCGCGTTCGACGGCAAGCCATCCTATATCATTTTTCTGATCGCCTCGCCGGAAAACAAGAAAAGCGAATATATCGTCGCGCTGGCCAAATTATCGCGCCTCCTCCGCAAATCGGCGGTAAGGGAGCAGCTTCGGAACGCGACCAATAACAAAGAAATCCTGGAGATAATAAAAAAGAACGAGGAATAGACCCGGTTCCTGGTCCAGGACCGGCGGCACATAATCCATGATGAAGAAAAATTCCATCCCGGCCTTGGGATTGTTGATCTTAATCCCGCTTACGATGATTTTCTCCGATAAAATCCTGATTCCCATGGACCTGTCCCAGACCGATCACCTCAAGGCTTACGGCGTCGCGTACCGCGCCCTGCAGGCCGGGGAGAACATCGAATGGCTCCTCAATTACCGCGGCGGTTCGTTCCTCGCCGACTATTATTCGCGCTTGGAAAAAGATTGCGCATTGAGCAGCGTGCGTTGGGAAACGGTTAAGTCATCCGATGTCCTCCAGATCTACCAGACGATCCAAGACAACAACATGGAGACCATGCTCCTGGAAAAGGCGCCCCGGATCGCCGTTTATATTCCGCACAATAACGAGCCTTGGGATGACGCGGTCACCCTGGCCCTGGAGTACGCGGGCATTCCTTACGACCGGATCTGGGACGAGGAGGTCTTGAACGATAAATTGACGAAATACGACTGGTTGCACCTTCACCACGAGGATTTCACCGGGCAGTACGGGAAGTTTTACGGCGCCTATCACACCTCCGAATGGTACCAGCAGGAAGTTAAAGTTAACATGGAAATGGCCCGTAAGCTTGGTTTCAAAAAGGTCTCGCGCATGAAGCTGGCTGTCGCGTGGACGATCAAGGAATATGTGAAGAAAGGCGGTTTCATCTTTTCCATGTGTTCGGCCTGCGATACCTACGATATCGGCCTGGCTGCCCAGAACACCGACATCGACCACGCCGTTTTCGACGGCGATCCCGTCGATCCCCAAGCCCAGCAGAAGCTCGATTTTTCCCAGACCTTCGCCTTTGAAAATTTCCAGGTCATTCTTGATCCGATGGTTTACGAGCACTCGACGATCGACGTCACGCAGGAAGCCGGGATCCGGGGACCCTGTGCTTATATTGCGCTCTTTGATTTTTCCGCCAAGTTCGATCCCGTGCCAACCATGCTGGTCCAGGACCACACGGCGCTCGTCAAGGAATTCATGGGCCAATGCACCGGTTTCCGGCGTGTCACCCTGAAATCGTCGGTTTTGATCCTGGCCGACGTGAGCGGGACCGAGGAGATTAAATACCTGCATGGTAATTACGGCAAGGGAACTTTCACCTATCTGGGCGGGCACGATCCCGAAGATTTTCAGCACATGGTCCTGGATCCGCCGACCGACCTGAATCTGTATAAAAATTCCCCCGGTTACCGTTTGATCCTGAACAACGTACTGTTCCCGGCGGCCCGCAAGAAGGAGCTGAAAACCTGAACCGGTCGAGGCTTTTATACGATACCCGGGAACTGGAGGAAAAAGTCCAACTTCAGTTTCAGAACGTGACCGTCGAGGAATTGGGCGTACCGGATGGCCAGTTCCCGGACCTGAGAGAGGTCAACGTCCGGGTACGCCTGGTCAAGGTTCCGGACGAGATCAGTGCGGATTTCGAGGCCGATTTTACGGCGGTCATGTCTTGCGTCCGCTGCCTCGAGGATATCGAGGTCAGGTTGAAGGAAAAGTACCACCTGGATTACATTGCGGGCCGGGATCCCCATCAAAAATCCGAGCCAGTGAACTTGGACCCAAGCGAGATCGAGCGGGTCTATTACCGGGGATTCGAGATCGACCTCAGCATCGGCATCCGGGAAATGATCATTCTGGTCCTGCCGATCGCGCCCGTCTGTAAAACCGATTGCGCCGGTCTTTGCCCGGTTTGCGGCCGGAATTTAAACAAAGGGGACTGCTCATGCCGGCCGGTAAAAACCGATTTATTCAAACCTAAAACTGAACCGGTACCGCGCCGAAAAACCCGCGCGCCGAAGAAAAAATGATCCTCTTATTGCTCTTATCTTCCTTCGTACTCGATTCGATCCTGAACCAACCCCAGCTGAAGCCGGCTTCCTACGGGATATATATATCGCGCCTGGACAACAACCGGACCGTATTTCAAGCCAACGCCGAAAAGTTGTTGGTTCCCGCTTCCAACATGAAGATCATCACGACCGCGGCCGCGCTTTATTACCTGGGCCCGGATTTTCATTACCGGACCCGTCTGGCAATCCGGGGGGTCGTGAAGAACGCAAAACTCCACGGCGATATTGTCCTGATCGGAGGCGGCGATCCCAAATTCAGCCTGTCGGACGTCGGGCGTTTTGTCGAGCGGGTCAAGAGTTTGGGGATCCGGGATGTCACGGGTAACATCATCGTCGTCGACGACTATTTTACCCGGGAACGCTTGCCCGTCGGCTGGGCATGGCATTACCTGGACGCGCAATACGCGCCCGAAATTTCCGCGCTGTCCATCAACGAGAACGTCATAAACGTTAAGATGGAGGCGACCAAACCCGGAGCGCTGGTCAATGTGACCATGGAACCGGAAACCCGCTATGTCCGCCTTGTTAACCGGATGCTTACCCGGGTTGGCGACGATAGCGTGATCATCTACCGTACGCCGGAAGCCAACATCATCTACGTCGACGGCGCCTTAGCCCGGAACCATGTCCGCAGCATTAAGGTCGCGGTAAAAAACCCCGCGCTTTACGCCGGCACATATTTCCGGGAGAGATTGAACGCGGAAAAAATCAAGGTCGCGGGCGGGATCATCGAAGGCCGGGACGACTTGTTCACGATCGTGGATTCCATCGGATTCTTGTCCGTCGTCGATTCGGTCATATCCCCGCCACTGACGGACATCATCCGCGAAACCAATACGGAGAGCGTGAATTTATACGCGGAGATCATGCTCAAGACCCTGGGCGTTCAAAAGTACGGCGTGGGCAGTTTCCAAATCGGGATCAAGGTGCTCAAGGATTTTTTAAACCTTTGCGGGGTTGACACATCGCTGGTCGCATTATCCGACGGATCAGGGCTGTCCAAATACAACATCGTTTCAGCCCGCGACCTGGCCCTGGTCTTGCGTTACGTATACCGCCAGAGTATTTTCCGCGATTTCTATGAGTCGCTGGCCCTGCCCGGCAAGGGGACCCTCGAACGCCGCTTTAACGGATTTGCCGATTCCCTGCGCGCGAAAACCGGCGCCCTGGACGGTGTTTCCTGTCTGAGTGGTTATTTAACCGTGGGTGGCATACCGTGCTGTTTTTCGCTCATTTTCAATAATTTTACCTGTTCTTATAACAAGATCAACGGTATCCAGGATGGGATCGTCGCCAAGCTGGCCGAATACCTGAAGAACGAAGGCAAATAAATGACCGGTATCAAACGCAAGATCGACGCCTGCCAAGGGGGCCGGTTGATTCCGCGGCGGCGTTATCCCAAACCTATGCGTTTCGTAGGGCTGGGGATTATCCTGATGATCTTGATAATTTTTTTCCTGTATAAGGTCATTTTAAAGCAAGGGCGATGAAGTTCCCGATATTCGATCTGCATTGCGACACGCCCATCAACATCCATAAAAGGAAATTTAACCACATCCATCCCGACCGGCTGAAATACCAGGATTACCTGGGCGCAATTTTCGCCCATTTCATTCCGCCTGAGTCCAAAACGCCTTTTCTGGACGCGGTCAAAATGATCTCTTCAACCCGCCGGTTTCTCGGCGATCAGCCGGATTGCCGGATCGTGACCGATCCCCGTCAGATCGATGACCGGTGCCTGAATATCATGCTCGGTGTTGAAGGCGGTCATATCTTCGACCGGGATTTCAAACAGGTTGAAGTGCTATACGACTTGGGGGTGAGGGTTTTTACCTTGGTCTGGAATAATTCAAACCGGCTTTGTCATTCCGCCCTGGAAGCGGATAATAAGGGGTTGACCAAAATCGGCAAACGATATATCGAAGCCATGGGTCAATACGATATTCTGATCGATTTTTCCCACGCGTCGACCCGGACCGTGCTGGATTCTTGCGCGATCGCCAGGAACAAGGTTTTTGCCTCCCATTCCTGCGTTCGTCGTCTGAATCCGTTCCTCCGCAACATCGACGATCTGGCGGTCCGCGCGATCGTCCAGCGCCGGGGGCTCGTCGCGGTGAATTTTTCACGCAAGCATTTGGGTGACCGTTCGTTATTTGAGCATCTCGATTGCCTGATGCAGAACTACGGTTCCGAGTGTCCGGCTCTGGGCAGCGATTTTGATGGGATCGACGATCCGGTGATCGCCGGACCGGATGCGGTCCAAAGCCTAGCTGTCGAGATGGTCGAAAAAGGCTATAAACCCGCGGCGATCAGCGCGGTGTTCAGCGGCAATTTCCTTAACCTGCTAAGACGCTGATCGTTAAAAGCAGTATTAAAACCGATTATATTTTGATAAGAAGAAAGAGGGGCTTCGCCCCCCTTTTCTCCAAAAGTTCTTCGATACTTTTGGAGGCCTTTAATTCCCCCGACCGAACGTTTCCGACACGCTATGCAATGAGCTTAAGCCGTGCAGGTTACGTTCTGTTGTCAAATATCAAAAGGCTTCTGCCACTCATGGAGGTGAGCGGAATCGAACCGCTGACCTATGCGTTGCAAACGCATTGCTCTCCCAGCTGAGCTACACCCCCAAAGAGGGGCTACCGTCCCCCTTTTCTCCAAAAAGTTCTGCGATACTTTTTGGAGGCCTTTAATTCCCCCGTTATAAGGAGGGACTCTGCCCCCTGCCGATTCGGTCCAAATCTATGATTTGGTTTCCGAATCGAGCATCCCGCATGACACGCGCTATAAAGCGCGTTGCGGGACTTTTCTCCAAAAAGTTCTGCGATACTTTTTGGAGGCCTTTAATTCCCCCGTTGAATTTCGAATTTCTTTAAAATCTTCCGAAGTTCAGGTCGAGGCCGACGGAATTGAGCAAGGGATTTCTTTGGTCGGATAATCGGCCTTTGTTAAATAGGAAATCAATCCCGAATTCCCGGATCTTCATTCCGATCCCGGGTTGGATCTGATAACCGACCGGGACGAAGTCCTGGTTGAAATTTTCCACAATACCCAGGCGTAGGATGAAAGTCCGGTTGAGCGGAAGCTCCAACCCGGCAAAGACATCGGTATAATCGGTCTCGATATCGCCCTGCTGGATGACGAATTCCGCTGCAATGTAGACAAAACCTTCGTTCAGGATCAGGCGCTGGATGAACGGCGTAATGACATGGCGGTCATATCCGTAAGGTTCCTGATATTTGGTATAGGAATATCGTTCGGCAAGAATAAAGTCGCCCTTACGAACAAACAGGTGCTCGTTGATCTTGAACCATTGATCATTCGTCGCGTCGTTCATCAGGAAAGACAGGTCGATACGCTTGCTGAAAAAAGTGCGACCCAGACCGATGCCGAAGTGCTGATAATCCTCTAAATACATCCCCGAGATCCCGACATCAAAGTTGAAAATCTGGCGACCGTATCCGACGTTGAATCCCCGAGGTACCGACTGGTTGGACTGCCAGACCGAAAAGGCGCCGATCTTATCGCTGGGCGCCAGGATGATCCCAAAGTCTTCCGGATCCGTGCGGCTGATGTCTCCCCATAAATAATTGGGAAAAAGGGAGATTTGATTGGGAAAAGCCGCGATATTGACCGGGTCGTCGATCAGATCCTGGATCATAAAGGTGGCAATCCGGGTGGCGTTGGCATGAGCCAGCGTGACCGTAAAAAGGCAAATAATTATGGATAAAATGACGGTTCTTTTCATGCGAAATTATACTTACGATTCCTGGTTTGTCAATGACTGATTAGAAGATTTCTAAAAAAGTCCAGAAATCGCTGTAATCATGAGAGCGAGATATATTTTTCCGAGCTCTCTTTTAAAAAAGCGGTCCGAGATTGCGCTTGATGTTAAAGTGCTCGTAAGCCAGGGGTGTGGCTTCACGACCCCGCTGGGTTCGTTTTATCAATCCCTCCATGATCAGGAAGGGTTCGAAAACTTCCTCGATCGTCTCGGTGTCTTCGCCCACGGCGACCGCCAGGCTGCCGATGCCGACCGGCCCGCCCTGGAATTTATCGATGATCGTCCGGATGATCTTTTTATCCATGTCATCGAGTCCCCGAATGTCCACGTCGAGTTTTTTTAGAGCGTATTCGCACACTTCCCGGTCGATGGTATCCTGACCCTTCACCTGGGCGAAGTCCCGAATCCTTTTCAGCAGCCGGTTTGCGATCCGGGGCGTGCCGCGCGCACGCCGGGATATTTCGACATTCGCTTCCTCCGTGATCTTAATCTTGAGGATCTTGGCGGAACGCTTGATGATGTGGAATAGGTCTTCCGCCGGGTAATAATCGAGACGGGTTACGATCCCGAATCGGGAACGCAGGGCCGAGGTCAGAAGACCGGCGCGCGTGGTCGCGCCGATCATCGTAAAATGATCGAGCTTGAGGCGCAGGACCTGGGCGCCCATGCCTTTGTCCTGCATGACATCGAGCCGGAAATCTTCGAGGGCGGGGTAGAGGTATTCCTCGACCGCGCGGTTTATCCGGTGGATTTCGTCGATAAAGAGAACGTCACCGGCCTTGAGATTGCTCAGGATGCCGGCCAGGTCAAAAGGGCGTTCCAGAATCGGGCCGGAGGTGGGGTAGATGTTGACGTCCATCTCCCGCGCGATGATATGAGCGAGGGTGGTCTTGCCCAAGCCGGGCGGACCATAGAGCAGGATATGTTCCAGGGGCTCCTTACGCTTCTTGGCCGCGGCGATGAAAACCATCAGGTTTTCCACGGCCGCTTTTTGCCCAACGAAGTCGCCGAGCGCCCGGGGCCGAAGGGTAAGCTCGTATATTTCTTCGCCGGCCAAAAGGTTATTGGTCGTGACTCGAGCCATGGGTATCCTTCAAGGCTTGTTTGACCATTTCTTCAAGCGACAGGTTGGGCGGTAGGTCTTTCAACTTGTTGATGGCTTCGACGCGGGATAAACCGAGAGAACAAAGCGTGTTCATCGCCTGGCTGAACGCAGTCGATTTTTCGATGAAACTCAGCTTGCCTTTGAGGTCGAGGATGATCTTGCTCGCGATCTTGGGGCCGACCTTGGGAACCGAGGACAAGAGATCGACGTTTTCCTCCTCCACCGCCCGGTAAATTTCCGCCGGTGAAAAAGCGGACAGCAAGTTCAGGCCGAGTTTGGGGCCGACGCCGGAGACCGAGATCAGATCTTCGAAGGTGGTCAACTCGTCGCGGGTCAGAAAACCGTAGATAAAAGCTTCCTCTTCCTTGTATAGGCATTTTGTGTAGACGAACAATTCTCCGCCGGGCGTTATTTTCTTGAGCGTCGACGCGGGCGCGTAAACGACATATCCAACCCCGGAAATATCGATAATAAAATGGTCGTTCGTCCTTTCCAGAATCGTCCCTTTAAGCCGGCCGATCATTTGTTCCCCCCGGGAACAAAATGGTCAGTCATTTGCCCGCTCAAGACGGGGGTGAACGCGTCGACCGGCAGTGTAAGCGATAGCCAGGGCGTCGACCGCGTGATGGGACATCGGCTTGCCGTCCAACCTGAAGATCCGTTCGATAAAATATCGGACTTGTGGTTTAGACGCCCGACCGTTACCCGTGGCCGTGAGTTTGATATGGGTGGGCATGTATTCGACGATCTTCGTGTCGTTCTGGATCAGCATGTGGATGATCGCGCCGCGGAGTTCCGAGATCCGGACCAGGCTGACGACGTTCTTGTGATGGAACGCTTTTTCCAGGGCGGCCAGTCCGGGGTGATGCTGGCGGACGATCTCTTCGAGGGCGGAACAGATTTCTTCAATTTTATGATAGGAATCGCCCTTTTTCGGACGAATCGTACCCGTGCAGATGCCTTTTTGATCCTGGATGATCGCGAATCCGGTGGCCGTTACGCCCGGATCGATTCCAATAATTGTCGGAACTTCCGTACGGGAAATATGGGAAATTCCAGAGGGAGAAACTTTAACGCCCGCGGATTGGACGGTTTTGGACGATGAGTTCCCGGACGGGATAATTTTCAAGACCCCTGGCTAGAGATCTTTTCCATCACTGAATCCGGGATATCAAAGTTGCCGTAGACGTGCTGGACATCTTCCAGCTCGTCCAGCGCCTCGAATAGCCTAAGGATTTTCTCCGCGTCCTTTTCCGAAATGGGCACGGTATTTTGCGGGACCTTGGAGAGCTCGCTAGACAGGGTCTCGATCTTATTGGTTTTTAATAGTTCCTTTATTTTCGTATGATTCTCGGGCAGGGTTATGATCTGATAGGTTTCACCGTCGTTCTTGATGTCGGTCGCACCGCCGTCGAGAGCCAGGGAAATCACGGTGTCCTCGTCATATTTCTTGGCGTCGATTGAGATCAGGCCGCGGGCGACGAATTGCCATGCGACCGAACCTTGACCGCCCAAGCTGCCGTTGTGGCGGGACAGGATATGTTTTATTTCGGATGTCGTCCGGTTGCGGTTATCGGTGACCGCATCGATCAGGATCGCCACCCCATTGGGCCCGTATCCTTCGTAAGTGACTTCCTCGAGAGTCCCGCCTTCGAGCTGACCGGTTCCGCGTTTGATCGCCCGATCGATATTGTCGTTGGGCATGTTTTCCGCTTTGGCAGTATCAATGGCGGCGCGCAGCCGCGGGTTCATATTTGGGTCACCGCCGTGCTTGGCAGCGATCTGGATTTCCCGGATCAATTTCGTAAAGAGATTGCCGCGCGCGGCGTCGGCACCCATCTTTTTCCGCTTAATTTTAGCCCATTTAGAATGACCGGACATAAACCTCCTTTGTAACGTTCATAGTTAGAACATTTATATATTAATCAAAATTGCCGTCAAGTCAAGGGTTGACAGGGCAAGCAGCGATGATATAATAAAGGAATTATGGCTTTCGCGTTACCCCCGGAATAGGAAATACATGAGCGACATTAGATACGGATCCGAATATTTCGAACGCCTTTACGGCACCGAGGCGAAGCAGACTTGGGCGGACAAAGCCCGCGACCGGCAGATCGTGGGGATCGTACATAAATACGCCCCTCCCGGCAACGCGGACCGCGCTCTGCTTGATATTGGTTGCGGGTTCGGTTACCTGCTCGAGCGTTTTCAGGGTCACTTCCGACTTTTTGGAATGGATATCTCGGAACACGGCGCCCGGCAGGCTCAGACCCGTTTGCCCGGTTCCCAGGTCAAGGCAGGCGATGTCCAGGACGTTATTCCCTTTGCCGTGCGGTTCCACGTTATTTTGATGGTCAACGTCATTGAACACTTGAGCGATCCCCGGGCCGGGTTAAGCCGGGTCCGGGACGCCCTTCACCCGGGCGGGATCTGCGTCGTTCATCTGCCGACGATCAATAACGCCTTAAACGCCTGGATCTATTCCTTAACCTACAGCAAAGACCCGACCCATGTTTACAAGCCTTCGGGCCGCGAACTGATCGTCCTCTTCCGCGATCTCGGTTTTGAACTCCTTACCGAGTCTTACGCGCCGCATTTCCCGAAGCCGATCTGTAACTTCATCAAAATATATCCTCCCTACGTGGCCGCGTTTCACCAGCGATAATGGGTAAATACCGGTTCGCGGTTTTGATCGCCGGGGCATCCGCGGTCATCGGCCAGACTTTGATCGTCCGGGAGGGTCTGGTCCTATTTTCCGGTAACGAACTGACGTTAGGCCTGATGCTCGGCGGTTGGCTGACCGGGACCGGAATGGGCAGCTTACTCGGCGGCCGGTTTTTAAAATCCTTTGACCCGAAACGGGTTCTCGTCGCCCTGTTCCTCTTTTTGATCGCCGCGTTCGTCTTCGCCTTCAGCCTGCTGATTTTTGCCCCGCTTATTTTTCAGCTTCCTTATGGCGAAGTCTTATCCCTGGAACGCATGATTACTATCTGCGCCATCGTCCTGATACCGTGCGGTTTGGCCCTGGGCGCCATTTTTCCGGTCGCGACCCGCCTTATTCCCAGCGTTGCCGCATACCTTTATGAAGGGATCGGTTCGTTCCTCGGCGGGTTCGCCGGCGCCCTGATCTTAATCCCGGTTCTGCCGTCACTGGGGATCCTGGCGGTCCTGTCCGTCATGCTGATCGCCGCTGTCGGCCTATTAAGTTCCCGCCGATACGTATTTATTTTTACCCTGCTGCCACTCGTTCTGATGCTGAAAATAAACGTCTTTGACTATTCTCTGCGCAAAATCGCTTCCGGAAAACGCGATCTGGTCGCGACCGTGGAAACCATCTACGGCCGGTCGAGCGTTTTCCGTTCCGGACGGCAGTACGATTTTTTTTCGAGCGGTGTCTATGATTTTTCATACCCGGACATATACCGGGCCGAGGCGGCCGTCCATTATCCGATGCTTCTGCATCCCGATCCCCGGCGGGTGCTCCTGGTGGGCGGCGGAATGGGCGGCGGCCGGGCTGAGATATACAAACACCCGTCGGTGCAAGAGCTGGTTTACGCGGAGTTGGACCCTATCTTTTACCGCTGGGCTGAAAAATTCGTCCCCGCGGAAACGTCCGGATTAAACAAATACCGCGCGGTTTTCGGCGACGCGCGCTTGTTCATCAAATCCACGACGGAACGCTTTGACGCGGTCATTTTGAACCTGCCCGACCCGTTGAACGGCCAGCTCAACCGATTTTATACCCGCGAATTTTTTGCGGAAGCCCGGCGGGTGCTCCAACCCGGGGGGGTCCTGGCGGTCGGCGTATCCGCGCCGCCGGACATCATCAGCCCGGATTACGCCGAATTCCTGCGCACCGTGCGTTCCGCGCTTTCTTTCTCGTTTGCCTGGGTTCAGGAATTGCCCGCGGACCGGTTGCTGTTTGTCGCCGCGGACCGGAACCGGGCGGGCGGGTCGATCGCGGATTCGCTTATCCGCCGGATCGCCGAGCGGGATCTGAAGACGCTTTACATCAAGGATTCTTACGTGCGGGCTAACCTTAGCCCGGAAAAATTGAATTATTATCGTCGAACCCTCAGCCCGCCTCCGCATCGGGTGAACCGTGATCTGGAGCCGATTTGTTATTATTACGCAATGGTTCTCTGGAGCGGAATGGGATCGAACGCGCTAAAAGGGATTTTAATTGGTATGGCCCGGCTGAACCCGATCGTTTTTTTTCTTCCCATTTTGTTGGTGTTCATTTTTTTCCGACGCCGGTCGTTGATCTATGTTTCCTTAATCGCCAGCGGGGCCGGCAGCCTGGCATTGGAACTCGTATTGATGGTTTTTTTCCAGCTGACATACGGTTATGTCTATGGCTGGCTAGCTGCGCTGATCGCCGCTTTCATGGCCGGCCTCTCGACCGGCGCCTGGTTGCACAATAAGAAATACTCCGGCCGGCCGGTTCCGATACGCCGATTATCGAGTTTGAGCTTAGCCCATGCCGGGGTCGCCGGCCTGGCGGTTTTAGCGGTTGCGCTAAGGGCGCCGGCCGCGGTTCTCTATATCCCCGTGTTGCTCTTCGCGGGCGGACTGATCAACGGCCTTTATTTTTCCTCAGTCTTGGGATTGTTGGATGACAAAAAGGCCGGAGCAGCTTATGCCCTTGATTTGTTCGGGTCGTCGCTCGCCGCGGTCACGGTTTCCGTAATCTTAATACCCCTGGCCGGCGTCGTCCTTACGCTCCTGGGGCTTATGGCACTCAGCCTGCTGCTCGCGGGAGGGATGAGGACGATAAAATGATTTTGCTTCGCAGGTTAAGATGCCTTCGGCATGGTTAAGACGCCTACGGCGCGGTTAGATGCCCCTCAGGGACCCCATTTATTAAAAACGGATTATTTTTAAGGTTGCCTTCGGCATGGTAAAACCTTTTACGTAGTAAAAACTAGACCAATCGCGTCAGCGATTACTTACCATCGCGATAGCGATCTTAACCTTTCCGCAGGAAAACTCTACCCATATCTAGAAGCTGTACTTCAATCTCAGCCAAACTTCCGAACGGCTTTTCGCGCGGCCGAAGGTTGTGGTTTCATCGCCTTCGATCCACCTTACACCCAGGATCAATTCCGCGTTGTCATGCGGCCGATACGATATTTCCGGAGCGTAGATCAAAGCGTAATTATTTTTCAGATCCTTGAAGTCTCTTATTTCGACGCCGCCGCTTAAGGGCATAATTTCCAGCTGATCATCGAAAAACTTCCAGTCCAGGCCGGCCATTACGTAATCCTCCAGATTATCCGCGCCGCGCTCGTGGATGAACCCGTGAAGGAACTGGAGGTTGGCGTAGATGCCGTTCTTGAAGGTGTGGTCGACACCTAAGACGTATTTGATGTATGGTTTTTTCGGCCGGATCAAGGAATCCCTCACGCCCAAGCCCAGGGCGCTGAGGTCGGTGGTCAGGATCGCTTCCCGGCTGGGTATGGTGACCGCCGCTTCTAGCCATACTCCGAGATCGGCGATCGACCCGGCAAGGTCGGCGCCGACGATATGCAGCCTGGGGAATTCAAGTTCACTGCGGACATTCACTCCCCCCAGAGTGTCGGCCAGAGAGACGGTGAGCCGGCGGGGCAGGGGTAGGTAGTCGCGCCCTAATACGTAACTGATAGAGAGGTCGTATCCCAGCACGTTCCGGCCGGCTTTGATCCCGACGATCGCGTTCCCCGCCGGGCTGTCGCCGGCCGTGATCAAGGTGTCCGTGAAGTTTCTCAATGCCAATCCGGTCGGCAACGCGAGGCCGGGAGTGAAAACACCCGACCAACTTCCGCGGGGCAGCACGGCCGGTTCGAAGAACGGTAGTAAAGCAGCGGTTATAGTGATGGCCCCGGGATAAACAGATAATTTAAGCGCATTCGAGCCAAGGCGCCGGCCGAAGTCCCAGATGTCTTCAAGGTCGGGCGGATTAAGGTTATCGGTCGGGTTTAATTTATCCGCCGTACCCCAGGCGATGCGCTGCCGGCCGATCCGCAGGTCGCATTTGGCGAAAGGCGTTCCGTAGAGGTCGATATAAGCTTCGCGCAAGTTCAGATCCGCGCGCCAGTTGGCAAGGTCGGAAAGCCGGCCGGTTTGAGACTGACCCCATGTACGGAGCCAGAACTCGGCGAAGAAGCGCGTTTTATCGGAAGGTTTTGCTTCAGCTTTAAGATCGAGACGGAATTCGCTGCCGCTATACCGGACGCTGTCCCGTATCCGGGCACCGAGATCGGATTGCAGGTGGCCATTCCAAGAAAGGCCGGTCTGGCCGAGAGATAACCGGCTTGTGACAGCGAATATCAATAAAGCGTAGGTACGAAGTGTATTTCTCATGGCGATCCTTTCAATATCAAATGTCAATTTTGGAATTGGGTTTTATTTGGTTTTTGATCTTTGTCATTTGGCATTTATTCTTTATCACTGGGCCAGGTAACGTTCCGTAAACCGTTCGTCCGGGATCCCGGTGTCGTAGCGGATGTTAGTGACGACCATCCGGGTCGTGTGGTTGTTCAGCAAGTCTCGCATTTCCGATTCCCGCGCGGTCAGATAGCCGTTCACTTTTTCGATCTTGTCCCGCGTCATGGTTTTGGTTAACTTGCCGCTTTTATCGTAATATTCGAATTTCGAAGGGAAGTAGTTGTCGGCGCCGACCCAGACGATGATCTTTGAATAATCGGTTTCCGTGCCGTTTTTCGGCTTTAATTCGAGGACGTACTTGCCATCTTCGGTCCGGAGCAGTTTTGGGTCCCAAAAATCCGCGTAGTTCTTCGCTTCCATGTCCTCGTAAGTGAAGTCGGTGCCAGCGAATTTGTTGTTCTTGACGTGGGACGCGATGCGCCGGGTTTTGTGGAAGGCCGGCAGATATATGTACATTACCCCGGCGGGAAGAGAAAGGAATCCGATCCCCTTTTGGTCGGCCGGGGATAGGAATTTTCCCATTCGCTTATCGCTTCCTTTTTGAAGCAGGGTGATCTCCCGTACCTTTTCTGCGCCCG
>Ga0315294_10001687_pt1 | contig 24150 bp, 14 predicted proteins | sample YL17G13_40_MG_FD_203626 | JGI IMG/M metagenome (GOLD analysis project Ga0315294, IMG submission 203626) | Sediment microbial communities from Yellowstone Lake, YNP, Wyoming, USA - YL17G13_40 | ecosystem: Environmental > Aquatic > Freshwater > Lake > Sediment | place: USA: Wyoming | collected...
GACCTGGTCCACCCCGAGAAGGCGAAGCGCGTCCAGGCCATCGACCTCTTCAAGCTGGCGGTGGAGGCGGCCGCCTTCTTCGGCTGCGAGACGATCCAGAGCGACAGCTTCACGCCGCCCCTCGAGTTCGTGGGCGAGGCCCCCTACCAGGAGGCCATCAAGTACGGCCAGCGGTTCGAGGTCAAGGTGGACCCGGCCTTCCGCTGGGACGCCCTCTGGGGCTGGCTCGTGGACAGCATCGGGACCTGCGCCGATGAGGCGGCGCGCGCCGACCTCAAGTTCTGCCTGGAGCCGCGGGTGGGCGAGATCATCAGCAACACCGACGCCCTCCTCCGCCTGATGGACGCGGTGGACGCCGACAACTTCGGCGCCGTCCTGGACACCGGCCACCAGCACGCCCAGAAGGAGATCCTCCCGCTCTGCGTCGAGAAGCTGGGAAGCCGCATCCACTACGTGCACGCCTCGGACAACGACGGCCGCACCAACGAGCACCTGGCGGTCGGCCGTGGGACCGTGGACTGGGACGGCCTCTTCTCGGCCCTGAAGAAGCACGGCTTCTCCGGCTACGTCGCCGTGGACGTGGGCGGCGTGCCGGACGTGGAGGCCCAGTACAAGGAATCGAAGGTCTTCCTGGAGAAGCTGGCCGAGCGGCTCGGCGTTTAGCCCTTCCCGGTTGAAGCCATCGTGGGAGGTCACCCGGCCGCATGCCTTGGGTGCGGTCGGGTGACCCCTTTCTCTACCACGCACCTCTTGCCTTCCAATTCGACTGCTAGCGTCTGGCGTGGCCGTGCCCGAACGTGGAGGCCGCCGGAGGAGACGACTCGGTGCCCTTCGCCTACTTTCAGCGTCTGACCAAGACCCAGCAGCGGATCTACCGTCGGAGCGACGGGATTTCCGCGATCCCGCTGCCGGAGGCGAAGGACCTTCGCCCGCTGGTGGACCGCCTGGCCGAGGCCCTGGCCGTCGAGGACCGCCTGGGGGTCGAGGTCGCGGCGGAATCGCTCCTTACCCGGATGACGATGACGCTCAAGGTGCCGCCCCTCTCGGTGCGGGTGCTGGCGGTCCGGCCGTCCCAGCACTGGGGTGAGCTCCACGGGCTGTACACGTCGTCTCGCCCGGGCCATCCGGCGCAGGTCACGGTCTGGATGCGGACGGCCCAGCGCCATGAGATCGTCAAGTTCCGGACGTTCCTGCGGACGCTCCTCCACGAGCTGTGCCACCACCTGGACTACGCGCTCCTGCGCCTGCCCGACTCCTTCCACACCCAGGGCTTCTACCAGCGGGAGTCGAGCCTGCTGAAGCAGCTCACGCCGGCGGAGCCCACGGGCCGATCCGATGAGTCTGTGTGAGGTGCGCGCCCGCCTGAACTGACTGATCGCCAACGATCACCATCCCGGAGACACACGATGACCGAGTCCGCCGCCCCGCGCCACGTGAACCGCCTGATCCACGAGACCAGCCCCTACCTCCTCCAGCACGCACATAACCCCGTGGACTGGTACCCGTGGGGGCCGGAGGCGCTCACGCGGGCCAAGGCCGAGAACAAGCCGATCCTGCTCAGCATCGGCTACTCCTCCTGCCACTGGTGCCACGTGATGGAGCGGGAGTCGTTCGAGAACGAGGCCATCGCGGATCTGATGAACCGCCATTTCGTGAACATCAAGGTGGATCGGGAGGAGCGGCCCGACCTCGACGACATCTACATGGCCGCGACACTGGCCCTGAGCGGGGGGCAGGGCGGCTGGCCCATGACCGTCTTCCTCACGCCGGACCAGCAGCCATTCTTCGCCGGGACCTACTTCCCGCCGACCGACGGCTTCGGCCGACCGGGCTTCCAGAGCCTCCTCACCCAGATCGCCTCCGTCTGGGAGAGCCAGCGGGACGAGATCGTGGAGCAGGCCGCGGGGCTCTCCGCGCACCTCCGGGAGCAGGCCCAGGCCACGCCGGGCAGGGGCGTGGGCGAGGCCGAGATCCGGACCGCCGTCGCGGCATTGAAGGATTCCTTCGATCCCACGTACGGCGGCTTCACGCCGGCGCCGAAGTTTCCGCCCGGCACGAACCTCGCCCTCCTCCTGCGGCACCACCGCAAGACCGGTGATCCCGAAGCGCTCGCCATGACGACCAGGACCCTGGACTGCATGGCCCAGGGGGGGATGTACGATCAGATCGGTGGCGGCTTCGCGCGCTATTCCACCGACGAGCGCTGGCTGGTCCCCCACTTCGAGAAGATGCTCTACGACAACGCCCTCCTCGCCCGGGTCTACCTGGAGGGCTTCCAGGTCACGGGGAATCCGTTCTACGCCGGGATCGCCCGCGAGATCCTGGACTACATCCTGCGCGAGATGACCGGCCCCGAGGGCGCCTTCTACTCCGCCACCGACGCGGATTCGGAAGGCGTGGAGGGCAAGTTCTTCGTCTGGACTCCGGCCGAGGTCGAGGCGGTCTTGGGCCCCGAGGAGGCCGGGAAGCTCTGCGTCTACTACGACATCACCGACGAGGGCAACTGGGAGGGGAAGAGCATCCCGCACACGCCGCGGCCCCTCCCGCGGGTTGCGTCGCGGCTGGGACTCGGTCCCGCCGACCTCGCGCGGAGCCTCGAGGCGGGTCGCGCCAAGCTCTACGAAGCCCGCCGGAGGCGGGTGCCGCCTGGCCTGGACGACAAGGTCCTCACCGCCTGGAACGGTCTGATGCTCGGGGCGATGGCCGAGGGCCATCGGGTGCTGGGGGACCCGCGCCATCTCGCCGCCGCGACGCGCTGCGCGGACTTCCTGCTGGCGGCGCTCAGGCGCCCGGACGGCGGGCTTTTCCGGACGTATCGCAACGGGAAGGCGCATCTTCCCGGCTATCTGGAAGATTACGCCTTCCTGACCGAGGGCCTGGTGGATCTCTACGAGGCGGGCGGCGAGGTGCGCTACCTCGCCGAGGCCGCCCATCTGACGGAGCGGATCCTCGCCGATTTCGCCGATCCGGCCGGCGGCTTCTACGCCACGGCCGCAGGCCACGAGTCTCTGATCGTCCGGCACCGCGAGGGGACCGACGGCGCCATTCCGAGCGCCAACGCCGCCGCCGCCTCCGTCTTGGCCCGGCTCTCCTTCCACCTGGATCGCTCCGACTGGCGCGAGGCGGCCGCGGCCGCCATTCAGGCCTACGGCAAGGGCATCACGCAGGTCCCGCGGGCCTTCTGCAAGAGCCTCCTGGTGGTGGACTTCCTCCTGGAGGGGCCGGTCGAGCTGGCCCTGATCGGCACGCCCGGCGAGCCGGGGTTCGAGGCGCTGCGCGCCGCGATCGGGCGCCGCTTCCTCCCCAACCGCATCCACGCCCATCACGATCCATCCTCCGGTCCCGCTCCCGACCTGCCGCTCCTTCGGGGCAGGGGCCTGGTCGGCGGCAAGGCCGCCCTCTATGTCTGCCGGGACTTCGCCTGCCAGGCCCCGGTCACGGAGCCATCCGGGCTCGATCAGGCTCTGAGCGATCGGGCCAGCCAGGAAGCCAGCGACGTGCGGACCAGCCTCGCCGTGAAGCGGGGCGGGCAGGCGACCCCCGCGGGCACGGCCGCCCTGACCGCGCGCTGCCGGGGGGCGGGCCTCGCCCACGGCTACGTTCCCCTCGGCACCACGGGGCTCACCGTGAGTCGGCTGGGCTTCGGCGGCTACCGCGTGGACGACGAGACCCCCTCCTGCCGCGAGGCGCTGATCGCCGCGCTCACCGGCGGCTGCACCCTGATCGACACCTCGACCAACTACACCGACGGGGGAAGCGAGCGGCTGGTGGGGTCGGTCCTGGCGGAGCTCCAGCGGGACGGGCGTCTGCCGCGCGAAGCGGTCGTGGTCGTCTCGAAGATCGGCTACGTCCAGGGCCAGAATCTGGCGATCGCCATGGAGCGCGAGGCCGCGGGGAATCCGTTCCCCGAGATGGTGAAGTACATGGACGGCTGCTGGCACTGCCTGCACCCGGACTGGCTCAAGGACCAGCTCGCCCGCTCCCTGGACCGGCTGCAGCTTACGACGCTGGACGTCTGCCTCCTGCACAACCCGGAGTACTTCCTCTCCGACGCCACAAAGCGTCGCGCGGGAAACCTCGATGAGGTGCGGCAGGGGTTTTATCGGCGGCTCGCCGAGGCGTTCGCCTTCCTGGAGTCGCAGGTCCGCGCGGGTCGAATCGGGTGGTACGGGGTCTCCTCCAACACCGCGGTCGCGCCTCCCGACGATCCCGAGGCGGCCTCGCTCTCGCGGATGCTCGAATCGGCGCGCGAGGCGGGCGGGGCCGATCACCACTGCCGGGTCCTCGAGGTGCCCCTGAACCTCTGCGAGTCGGGCGCGATCCGCCAGGGAACTGCCGGCCCCGACGGAGGGCGCAGCCTGCTGGAGGTGGCGGCCGAGGCCGGGATCGCCGTCCTCACGAACCGACCCTTGAACGCCTTCGCCGGTCAGGCCTTGATTCGCCTCGCCGATGTCCCGATTGGCGGAGACGCGGTCGGGGCATCCCCGGAGGAGGCGCTGCAGAGGGTGGCCGAGCTGGAGGAGGAATATCGAGCCCAGATCGGCTCGCGGCTGCGAGCGGGCAAGGACGCCCCGCCTCCCACCGAGTGGTTCCACTGGGCGGATCAGCTCCACGCCCTCGCCGATCGCATCCAGGGCCTCGATCACTGGCAGCAGGTCGAGGAGCAGATGATCACGCCTGCGGTCGCCCAGCTCGTCACCATGCTGGATCAGTCTCTCGCCGGCCCCTTCGCCGAGGCCTGGGGAGCCTGGCGCGACCGCTATCTTCCCGCGCTCGATGACCTGCTGGAGATCTTCCGGCTGCGGGCCGCCCGCCAGAGCCAGGCGCAGAGCAACCGCGTGGCCGCCGCCGTCAACCCGCACCTGCCGCTGGCGCGACGATCCGAGTCCCTCTCGCGCAAGGCCCTCTGGGTCCTGGCCAGCACCCCGGGCGTCACGGCCGTCCTGGTGGGGATGCGCCATCCCGACTACGTGGCGGACGCGCTGGAGATCCTCAAATGGCCGCCCCTAGGCGATGCCCGGAAGGTGTACGACTCCATCCGGGAAATCCGCCTCCCCTGAGTCTGCGCCGGGACACGGCCACCGCCTATCGGTAGGTTGTTTGGTGGCGCCTCTTTCGCGCCGGAACGGTCCGAGGCTGCCGGGAGCGTAACCGAATTACATGCGGCAGAGAAGGGCCTTCCCGATCGCCATAGGATTCCCCGCCAGCGGAACCGCAGGGGAGGTCTCCCACCAGGAAAACGCTACCCCCGGACGCGGAGCGGAGTCAAGGGGAAAGGACCCGCAGGAGTCGCGCCGGGTCAGTCCACACCCTTGGCCATCTCGAAGGCCCAGGCGGCCTTGTCCACCCGCGGCGGAACGTAGTGGGCAAACTGCGTCAGCAACGCCTCGGGGTGCTCCTCGACCAGGAGCATCGCGAGGTGTTCCGGTCTCATGAACCGCTGGCCCACGGCGTGACCCAGGAAGCCCACCAGCGCGTCGAAGTATCCGCAGACGTTCAGCAGGCCGCAGGGCTTCTGGTGGAGGCCGAGCTGAGCCCAGGCCAGCACCTCCAGCAGCTCCTCCAGGGTGCCCAGCCCGCCGGGCAGGGCGATGAAGCCGTCCGACAGCTCCGCCATCAGCGCCTTGCGCTCGTGCATGGAAGAGACCACGCGCAGGTCGGTGAGCTCCGTGAAGGCAACCTCCTTGTTCACCAGATCCTGCGGGATGACGCCGATGACCTCACCGCCGGCCTCGAGCGTGGCGGCGGCGATCTCGTACATGATGCCGACCCGCGAGCCGCCGTACACGAGCCCGATCCCCCGCCGCGTCAGCGCGCGGGCCAGCGTCCGCGCCGCCTCGCGGTACTCCGGCCGCGCCCCGGGACTCGACCCGCAGAACACGCACACGCGTTTCATGAACCTCCCCCCGATGTCATGTCTCGGAAGCGGGACCTCATCCCCCGAAGCCCCGAACTTGTCCCAGGACGCCTGGCCCGGCAGCGCGCGACCCACGGGACGCCCCCGGCCGTCGAGCGCGCCCCATGATACACGAGCAGGCGGGAATGCGACACCGCCTCCTCCCCCCCACAGGAATCCCTGTCCGGTCCCCGCGGGCGTCCGGCCGAGCCGTCGCGGGCATCGCCGGGGGACAACCGCCAGGCCGCTAGCAGGCTCTGATCGGGCGGTGCCCGTCCTCGCCCAGCGCTTTTTTATCTTGACACCGCTTCTCCTGCGCGCGAAGCTGCCCCCGCGTTCGGTGGGCGCCCGGGCCGGCCCCGAGCCCGAGAACACCGACGCCGGGGGACCAGGAAGAGGCGTCTGGACGGGGCGTTGATCTTCAGAGACGGCGGGGGCGTGCGGTGGGACCAGCGGGAGGGTCGCGCCGGTACGGACGGCGTCCCCACCCCAACCACACACGTTCAACCGATTCGCGGCAAGGAGGCGGCCATGCGTGGGAAGCTGATGAAGGGATTGTGCATCACCGTGGGATTGCTCGCCGTCCTGGCGCTCCTCCCGGGGGCCAGTTACGCGGGGAGCGCGAAGCAGACGCTCGTGGTGGCGCTCAACCAGGACCCGGACATCCTCGACCCCAGCCTGTCGCGGACCTACGTGGGGCGCATCATCTACGAGCATATGTGTGAGAAGCTCTACGAGATCGATGAAAACCTGAGGATCTATCCCCAGCTCGCGGCCGAGATGCCGACTTTCTCCGACGGCGGCAAGACCGTGACCATCAAGCTGCGCTCCGGGGTGAAATTCAACGACGGCACCCCGATGGATGCCGAGGCGGTCCGCTACTCCCTCGACCGCCACCTCACCATGAAGGGCTCCAGCCGGCGCAGCGAGTTGGAGTCGGTCAACGTCATCGAGGTTGTCGACCCTCTGACGGTACGCCTCCGCCTCAAGGCGCCGTTCTCCCCGATCGTGACGATGCTGGCCGACCGGGCGGGCATGCCGGTCTCGCCCACCCAGGCCAATAAGCTCGGGGACAAGTTCGGCACTGCCCCCGTCTGCGTGGGTCCCTGGGCATTCGCCGAGCGCGTGCCCCAGGATCGAATCGTCCTGGTCAAGTCCAAGGACTACTTCGACCCGAGCCAGGCCCAGTTCGACCGGATCGTGTTCCGCATCATCCCCGACGACAACGTGCGGCTGGCCAACCTGCGCTCGGGCGACATCGACATGATGCATCTGGTCGCGCCGACAGACGCCGCCAGCCTGCGCAAGGAGGGCCGGTTCGAGATGGCCAGGGTCACCGGCCTCCACTATCAGAGTCTCACCATCAACCTCCACAACAAGAACGGGAAGAACACGCCGCAGGTCGATCTGGGGACGCCGCTCGCCAACGACCCCCGGGTGCGCGAGGCGCTGGACCTCAGCATCGATCGCGAGGCGCTGAACCAGGTGGCCTGGGACGGCCAGTACACGCCGGGTTGCACGCCGGTCTCCCCGGTGAGCCCGTTCTATGACAAGAGCCGCAAGTGCCCGACCCGGGACGTGGCCAAGGCCAAGAAGCTCCTGGCCGATGCCGGGCTGGCCGGGGGCTACAGCTTCGAGATGACCATCGTCAACGATCCCCAGCAGCGGCGGGTGGGCGAGATCATCCAGGGCATGGCAAAGGAGGCCGGGTTCAACATCACTCTCCGGCCTTCCGAATTCGCCTCGGCCCTCAAGGACGACGACAGCGGCAAGCTGCAAGTCTTCCTCGTCGGGTGGAGCGGTCGGGTGGATCCGGATGGGAACATCCACCTGTTCCACACCTGCGGGGGGAGCCTGAACACGACCGGCGCCTGCGACCAGGACATCGACGCCCTCCTGAACAAGGCACGGGAGGCGAGCGACATGGCCCAGCGCACTGCCCTCTACAAGGAGGCCATCGACAAGATGGTCTTGAGCCGCCGGAACCTCATCTACCTGTACCACCAGAGCTACCTCGTGGCCTATCCGAAGAACCTGAAGAACTACAAGGCGGTGCCGGACGGCCTGATCCGGCTCAAGGGCACGTCCTGGAACTAGCGGTACGAGCATAATGACCAAATCCCAATGGCCAAATTGGTCATTCGAGGGATGACGCGTGCTCGACTTCTTGGCTCAACGGGTCGCGATCTCCGTCGTGACCCTCTTCCTCATCACCTTGATCGTCTTCACCGGCGTCCGCATGATCCCTGGCGACCCCGCTCGGGTGATGGCCGGGACGGACGCGGACGAGGCGGGCCTTCAGGAGATCCGGGCGAAGTACGGCCTGAATGACCCCGTCCCCCTGCAGTACTTCCGCTGGCTCAAACTGGCGCTCCAGGGAGACCTGGGGGAGTCCATCCGGACGCGGGAGCCGGTGATCAAGACGGTGGCGGTGAAGCTCCCGATCACGATGCAGCTCGCCGGCTTCTCGCTGATCATCGCCATCGGGATCGCCATCCCCGCCGGCATCTTCTCGGCCGTGCGCCGAAACACGGTCTGGGACCTCCTGGCCAACGCCGTGTCGTTGTGCGGCGTCTCGATTCCCAGCTTCTGGCTGGGGATCATGCTGATCCTCTTCCTCTCGGTGCGGCTCCACCTGCTGCCCGCCTCGGGCTTCGTGCCGTTCTTCCAGGACCCGCTGGGCAATCTCCAGCGCATGCTCATGCCCGCCTTCGTGCTCGGCGCGTCGCTGGCGGCCGTGCTGATGCGCCAGACCCGTAACAGCATGATCGAGGTCATGAGCGCGAACTACATCCGGACCGCCTACAGCAAGGGGCTGGCGGAACGGGTGGTCGTGTTCCGCCACGCCCTCCGGAACGGCCTCATCCCGATCGTCACCATCCTGGGGCTCCAGATGGGGGCCCTGATGGGCGGCGCCGTGGTCACCGAGCAGATCTTCGTGGTGCCCGGCTTCGGGCGGCTCATCGTGGAATCGGTGTTCACCCGGGATTATCCGCTGGTCCAGGGCGTCGTCCTGATCACGGCCAGCACCTATGTCCTGATCAACCTCCTGGTGGATGTGTCCTACTCGCTCTTGAATCCGCGGATTCGCGTCAAGGGGTCGGCCAGTGAGTCGTGAGGAGGGGGCCGTGCCGGCGCCGGGCGGGCAAGGGCTCGACCAGGCCGATCTGTCCGCGCCGGCCATCCGCTCTCGGCGGACCTGGCGGCGGGCCCTGCGCCGGCCTCCGGCGGTCGTCGGCGCCGTGGTCGTGCTCCTGTTCACGGGGATGGCGCTCGGCGCGCCGTATCTCGTGACGGGCGACCCGGTCCGCACCAACTGGAGCCAGATCCGCAAGGCGCCGACGCTGGCCCACCCCTTCGGGACGGACGACCTGGGGCGGGACGTCTACTCGCGCGTGGTCTGGGGGGCGCGGACCTCGATGCAGGCGGGCGTGCTCTCCATCCTCCTCGCCATCGCAGTCGGCGTGCCGACCGGCCTCATCGCCGGCTATTACCGCCGCGCCATCGACCAGGTGATCATGCGGCTCACCGACGCCTGGCTCTCCTTCCCGTTCCTGATCCTGGCCATCGGGCTGGTCACCATCCTGGGCCCCTCCCTGACCAACGCCACCGTGGCCATCGGCATGGCCGCTACCCCCACCTACATCCGGCTGACCCGCGGGCTGGTGCTGTCCGCCGCGCAGGAGGACTACGTCCAGAGCGCGCGGGCGCTCGGCGGCGGGGACGTGCGGATGATGATCCGGCACATCCTCCCGAACATCTTCAGCGCCCTGTTGGTCCAGGCCACCGTCTCGATCCCGGGCGCAATCATCGCCGAGGCCATCCTCTCCTTCCTCGGGCTGGGCGTGCAACCCCCCACCCCGAGTTGGGGCACGATGCTCAACAGCGCCCAGCAGTTCCTCGAGACGGCCCCCTGGATGGCCTGGTGGCCCGGGCTCGCCATCTTCTCCCTCGCCCTCTCCTTCAACCTGGCCGGCGACGGCCTGCGCGACTTCCTCGACCCCAAGGACTACTGAGAGCCCTCGGCGGACCGGGGCTTCCCCTTCGCCGCGCACCCAAGCGGGGGCGGGCCGCGTCGTCGTCTCCCCCTGTCGCCTCCCCCTTGACAACGGCACGAGGGGGGGGCTAGGGTTGAGGAGCATCGGTGAACCGGCGGTTCGCCGCGCGGGTGCGGGGCGGACCCCGAATGGCCTCGCCGGTCCGGGACCGGGCGACCCTCTTGCAGTGCGGTTGGCAGATGGGCCTGGATCTCACGACGAGAGCGGAGAAGCTCCGGACGGGCCTCGGACTGGGGGCGGCCCCTGCGGGGGCTCTGCCCACTCGCGTCCGCGATCATTTGCTCCGGATAGTTCACGGTTCTATTCGTGAATCATCCAGGCCAAGAGGGGGGTCCAACCATGACGCATCAGCCCGCCGTCATCAAGCTGGGTGACATCCCGGACGTCATCGCCAGGGAATTCCCCGCGCGAGACACGATCACCGTGTACGTCGGATCGAACGCCGCGACGCCGACCGCCTCGCTCGACGCCATCACCGCCGCCCTCAAGGTGGGCTGGCCCAAGCTGCCGTATCTCCGGATGGTCCATATCCTCCTCCAGGGCCCCGTCTCCTATGTGGAGACGGGGCTCCAGGACCGGATCATGGCCTATTCCATCTTTTCCGGGGGGGACGTGCGCAAGGCGGCCAATGAAGGCCGCGCCTTCTACCTGCCCTGCACCTTGGCCAACCTGGACAGCCTGATCGGCAAGGACAAGCCGTACATGCCCGACGTGGCCGTCTTCAAGGTCCGCCCGCACGAGGTGACGGGCGAGCACAGCCTGGGGCTGTCGGTGGAAGCGCTGCACACCGCCATCGATCACGCCAAGTGCGTCATCGCCGAGCTGGACTACGGCATGCCCTTCACCCAGGGCCAGAGCGTCGTGGACACCTCGTCCCTGGATTACCTGGTCGAGGATGAGGTCAAGCCGGTCTACGATTTCCCCGCCCCCGATTTCGACAACCTGCCCCCGGCCGAGCGCCGGATCGGCGAGCTGGTCGCCACCCACTTCATCCGGGATGGGGTGACGCTCCAGGTGGGCATCGGGCAGATCCCCGATGCCGTCGTCGGGACCATCAAGGGAGCGGACTTTCGGGATCTGGGCATCCAGACCGAGCTCTACGGTGACGGGCTGATGATGCTCCAGAAACAGGGCATCGTCACGAACCGGATGAAGAAGCAGCACATGGGCTACAGCACCACGTCCCTGATCATGGGGTCCAAGGCGCTGTACGAGTTCGTCCACATGCGGGCGGGCGTCCAGATGCGCCCCTGCGCCGTCACCAATGCCACGGAGGTCGTCCGCAAGAACAGCCCGTTCATCTCGATCAACACGGCCATGGGCGTGGATCTCTTCGGCAACGTCTGGGCCGACTACGTGGACGCGCACCGCTACTACAGCGGCGTCGGCGGCCAGCCCGATTTCGTCCGGGCCCTGAACGATCCCGCCTACGGCGTCCCCATCATCACCATCAAGAGCCTGACCGACAAGGGCGACTCCAAGATCGCCCGGGTCCACCCGCCGGGCGTGAGCTTGACGGCCTCGTCCTACGACGGGGTGGTGATCGTCGACGAATACGGGATCGCCGACCTGCGGGGGCTCACGGCCGGCGAAAAGGCGCTGGCCGTCGCCAGCATCGCCCACCCGCGTTTCCGGGACGAGTATCTCAAGTCCATCCACGACGACCCCATGTTCACCAAGCCGATCCGGTGTCCCTCGAGGAAACTGCCGCACGGCGTGACGCTGTACCAGGGCCCGATCAAGCTCGCCGAGGAGTAGCGCCTCGCCTCGCCCGGCGCTCAACTCTGTCCTGCTGGCCCTCGGACCGTTCCGCCCCTCCGCAGGAGTCCGGAGTCCTTCGGACTAGCCGATTGGGGGTGGGAAGGCTCCGCCGCTCCGCCTACACGGCGGCCTGCCGCTGCATGGCATCATCCATGACCTTGTAGGCACAGAACTCACCACACATCGTGCAGGCCCCGTGATCGGCAACGCCGGACTCGGCCCGCAGCCGCCTGGCCCTTTCCGGGTCGAGGGCTTCGGCGAACTGGCCCTCCCAGTCCCGCCGCTTCCGGTGTCTGGCCATCCGCACATCTCGGTCCATCGCCCCCGCCACTCCCTTGGCGATATCGGCGGCGTGCGCGGCGATCCGAGCGGCGATGACCCCCTCGCGAACATCCTCCACCGTGGGGAGGCGAAGGTGCTCGCTCGGGGTGACATAGCACAGGAAGTCGGCGCCCGCCGCCCCCGCGATCGCCCCGCCGATGGCGCACCCGATATGGTCGTAGCCGGGGGCGATGTCGGTTACCAGCGGACCCAGCACATAGAACGGGGCCCCGTGACATAGCCGCTTCTGGAGCAGGACGTTCGCTTCGATCTGCTGAATCGGCATGTGGCCCGGCCCCTCGATCATCACCTGCACCCCCGCGTCCCAGGCCCGCTGGGTCAGCTCCCCCAGCAGGATGAGCTCGTGGACCTGGGCGCGGTCGGTGGCGTCCGCCAGACACCCCGGACGGAACCCATCCCCCAGCGACAACACGACATCGTAAGCCTTGGCGATCTCGAGGAGACGATCGAAATGCTCGTAGAGGGGATTCTCGCGGTGATTGTAGGTCATCCACTCGATCGAGAAGGCGCCGCCGCGGGACACCACGTCCATGATCCGCCCCTCGGTTCGCATCCGCTCCACCGTGCTTCGGGTCACGCCGCAGTGGACGGTGATGAAGTCCACGCCGTCCTCGACGTGCTTCCGGATCCCGTTGAAGATGTCATCCACGGTCATGTCCACGATCGCCTTCCGCCGGGTCCGCACCGCGTCCAGGGCTGCCTGGTAGAGCGGCACGCTTCCGATGCAGGCGGCCGTCTCGGCGATGATTGCGCGGCGGATGGCGTCCACCGGCCCGCCCGTGGACAGGTCCATGATGGCGTCGGCGCCGCTCGCCACCGCCACCCGGGCCTTCTCCAGTTCCTTGGCGATATCCAGGTCGTCCGATGACGTCCCGATATTGGCGTTCACCTTCGTGCGGAGCCCCTTTCCCACCGCCAGCGGCCGGCCGTCCCGGCGTGTGCGGTTATGGCAGAGGACGACGTTTCCGGCGGCGATCCCGTCGCGGATGAATTCCGGCGGGACGCCTTCGGCCCGCGCCGCCTCCCCCATCTGGTCGGTGACGATGCCCCGGCGGGCGCATTCGATCTGGGTCATGGGCCGCCTCCTCCACTTGCTCAATGGGAATACGGCAAACAAAAAAACCGCCACGAAGGGCGGTTACGTTGTTCTCGCTGGTCCCTACGCTGGCATTACCCAGGTCAGGTTCGAACGGTCGGTGAGGAAACCGCCCCACCCTCTCAGCCCGGCTTCCCGGGCTCCCGTTTTTTCGTTGGCTTATCCTAGCACCCCGCCTGGATGGGCGTCAAGGAAAAGCCCCATGCCTCGCGCCGACCTGCTCGACCGGGTCCGGTCTGCCCCCCCGCGTAGTCGCATCTCGGAGGATCGAGGCAACGCTCGCCCGCCCTCCCGTCTCAGCCCAAACAATGCAGTTGAACCGCAAAGCACGCCAAGCACGCAAAAAAAGAACCCCAAAGATCTCAAGGGGTCCGGCGGCATGTCCCCCGTGGGGGCCAACACAATTCGGGACCGTCGTCCGAGGGCGAATCCCTCTGGCTCGTCCCCCTTTGCGCTCTTTGCGAGCTTTGCGGTGAAAAATCCGGGCTCAGGCGGTGGCGCTCCACGCGAACGCGGCGGTTCTTCGGAAGGCCGCCGGCAGCAGCCGGCTCTGCGGCGCGGCCCGCAGCGCGGTCATCGGTCTCGGGGCTGGGATGGAACGTCGGCAGGATCTAGCGGGGTCGGCGAAAGCAAATTTAAGAGCTACGGGCCAAAGGCTAACGACGAGGGGCTGATGGCGAATGCGAATGACGCCTCACGAATCGCCAGGCCAGGATCAGGATCACGCTGCCCGCCTTCAGCGCGGCCGTGAGGAGGATCGCATTGGCGAGGCCCACCGTGGGGACGAGGACCACGCCGGCCAGCGCCGCCCCACAGACCGCCCCGGCCAGGTCGAGGGCGTAGACCAGCCCCGCCGTCGCGCCCACCCTCTCGCGCCCTGTCCCGAGGCGCGCCACCAGGACCGGATACTGGGCGCCGGTCATCCCGCCCGTGAGGACCATCAGGAGAACGATCAGGCCCAGCCACACCTCCGTCCGCGGCGCCGAGGCGGCGCAGCCGTAGGCGAGCAAGAGGGTGAGCAGCAGGGCCGACTCGACGGCGAGAAGCGGCCCGCCGCCGCGCCTGGCGGCCCAGGCCGACCCCGCCGCCGCGCCCAGCATGAAGAGGGCCGTGAGGAGGCCGACGTACTGGTACACGTCCCCGTACTGGACCTGGAAGGCCAGGATCAGGACGACGCTCATCACCATGCCGGCAAAGCCGGTGGAGGCCGCGGCGTAGCCCACGTAGATCGGCCGTCGTCGCCAGGCCTGGAGGGTAAGCAGCCCCCCGACCAAGAGGGCCGCGCCGGTGAGATAGCCGGCGGCCGGGATGCGATCCAGCATCTCCAGCGCCCGGGCGGCCGGCGGCGAGGCCTGGCGGGCGAAGAAGCGCATGCTAGCGAAGGTCCCCCGGGGGAGGCCGTCCCGGTTGACGACGTCCCCCTCCGCGATGGCCTGCACCAGGTGCGCGAAGCGTCCGGGATCCATCCGGTAGCGGACGTACGCGTCGTTCACCAGGCCGGCCCGGATCCCCCGCGCCCTCAGTCGGTCGCCGACCACGCGCGGGTCCCAGGCGCGCAGGAGCGCCTCCCCGTTCGAGGCGATGAAGAGGTTCGGGTCCCCGGCGAGGATGCGGACGTGGCGGAATGCCGCCCGCAGGGCGGCGTGGACGCTTCCGTTCAGCGCCGTGAGTTCCGGCGAGAGCATGGCGTCCGACCCCGGCAGGGCGAGCGCCAGGATCCCGTCGTCGCCGAGCCGGCCGCGGACGAGCTCGAAGAACTCGAGCGTGTAGTACCGGTTCAGCATCAGCGTGGCGGGAGCCGGGAGGTTGACCAGGACGACGGCCCAGCGCGATTCGGTCTGCCGGAGTAAGAGCCGCCCCTCCACCGGATGCGTCTGGACTTTGGGGTGCTTCAACTCGAGGCCGGTGAGGGGCGCCGGCAGTCGTCCGAGCGTCGCGAGGATGAGCGGGTCCTGCTCGGCGTAGGCGATCTCCTCCACGGGGTGCTTGAGGATCTCGCGCAGGAGCCCTCCGACCCCGCCCCCCACGACCAGGACGCGGCGGGGATCCTCGTGGAGGAGCAGGGGGAAATGGGCTAGGATCTCGACCTCGGGCCCGGGGTGCGGGACCGTGGCGTGCGGGCTCCCGTTCACGAAGAGGGTGTACTGGTCGGCCCTGCGCACCACCGCCAGCGTGGCGTACGGGGAGCGGGCGGTCTCGACCAAGACGTGGTCGTGCCACTGCAGCCGCGCGCTCCACGCCTCCAGCCGGCCGGGCGCGGAGAGGCCGACGGAAAGGATCGCCCCCGCGAGCAGCCCGAGGGCGAGCCGACGGCAGCCCGGCGCCCCCCCGCACGCGACGAGCAGCCCCAGGGCCGACGCCGTGCTGGCCACGCAGAGAAGAGAGGCGAGATGGAACGGGCTCAGGGCATAGAGGGACGGGACGAGGAAGAGGAGCCCGCCCGGGACCGAGCCGGCGGCGCAGAGGGCGTAGGCGCGGCCGGCGGCCCCCTCGCCGCGCGTCGCGCCCGCGAGAATCCGGCAGCCGAAGGGGAAGGCCGCGCCGTCCGCCAGGGCGGCGGGCGCCAGGGCGGCGGCGGAGATGGCCCATGCCCAGGGAATCCCCAGCACGTCGCCCGTGGAGATCCCGAGGGTCGCCTTGAACGCCCGGACGAAAAGGATGCCCGCGACCGGCGCCAGGCCGAGCGCGATCTGGAGGAGCGCGAAGGCCTCCACCGGCCGCGCCGTCCGATCCGACCCGGACCGGGCGAGGCCCGTCCCCACCGCCTCGAGGAGGAGCCAGTTGCCCAGGAAGAGGCCGAGGAGGAGTTCATTCCCCTGGAAGGCGACCAGGAATTCGCGGAGGACGAGAACCTGCGAGGCGGTGGCCGCGCAGCCGAGGGCCGCGAGGGCCCAGGCGGCCATCCGGTGCTCGGATGCGTCATCCACGTCCGTACCCTGCGTGAATGCTCCTCGCCCCCTTGACAACCGGCCGGGCCGGGAACATCTTTGATGGTACACGGGAGGTGCCGGCATGCCCCTCACCCGTCGCGAGTTCCTGGCGGGCTCCCTCCTGGCGGGCGGCGCTCTCTTCCATCGGCCTGCCCCCGCGTCGGCCGGCCAGAAGGCCGACGTGGACTGGATCCCCGCCTACGCCAAGCTCGAGCGGGAAGGGAAGCTTCTCCCGCGGGTGAGCCAGGCCCGCGCCATCTTCGCGCGCTGCCAGCTCTGTCCCCGGCGCTGCGGCGTCAATCGGTTGGAGGGCGAGCGGGGATTCTGCCGGGCCCCGGCCGGCGCGGTCGTCTTCGGCGCGCACCCCCACTTCGGCGAGGAGATGTCGCTGGTCGGCGACTCCGGCTCTGGCACCATCTTCTTCTCCCACTGCAACCTCCGCTGCGTCTTCTGCCAGAACTGGCCCATCTCGCACGAGGGCCAGGGGAAGCCCCTCTCGGACGAGGAGCTGGCGGAAATGATGCTCGGCCTGCAGCGGATCGGCTGCCACAACATCAACCTGGTCACGCCCACCCACGTCATGCCCGCCATCCTGGGCGCCACCCGGATCGCCCTGGGCAAGGGGCTGCGCGTCCCCCTGGTCTACAACACCAGCGGCTACGAGCGGCTGGAGATGCTCCGGATCCTGGACGGGATCGTGGACATCTACCTGCCGGACCTGAAGTACATGGACGCGGACAAGGCGGCAAAGTACTCGGCGGGAGCGGCGGACTATCCCGAGGTGGCGACGCGGGCGATCCTCGAGATGCACCGGCAGGCGGGGCTTCTCAGGCTCGACCGGCGTGGGATCGCCCTCCGCGGCCTGATGATCCGCCACCTGATCATGCCCAACCGGGTGGCCGGGACGGAGGAGTTCGTGCGCTGGGTGGCCGCCTCCCTCCCCAAGGCCACCTACGTGAACCTCATGGCCCAGTACCGGGTGGACTACCGGGCCTACGAGTACCCCGAAATCGCGCGCGGCATCACCCGCGAGGAGTTCCTGGAGGCCATGGAGTGGGCCCGATGGTACGGCCTCACCAACCTGGATCCCCACGCCGTCGCGCTCCACAATCGCTACCGCCGCGGCTAACCGGGAGGCGCCGGCGCGGCGTCTCCCTCATGCCCAGATCCCCGGGATCGGCTTCCCGCACGCGCCGCACTTCCCGTCCCTGAGATGCACCCCGCGGATCATGAACCCCGACCGCTCGATGAGCACCCGCCGGCAGCGGGGGCAGAACGTGTTCTCCCCCTCGTGGCCCGGCACGTTGCCGATGTAGACGTACTCCAGGCCCATTGCCAGGGCCGCGGCCCGCGCCTGCTCCAGGGTCGCCACCGGCGTCGGTGGCAGATTCTTCAGCCGGTACAGGGGGTAGAAGCGCGAGAAGTGGACCGGGGTCTCCGGCCCCAGCTCGTTCTTCACCCAGAGGCACATCTCCCGGATGCGCGACACGTCGTCGTTCAGCGTCGGGATCACCAGGTTCGTGATCTCGAGATGGACGCCCGCGCGCCTGAGGGCCGCGAGCGTCGCCAGCACCGGGGCGAGCTCCCCCTGGCAGAGGTCCCGGTAGAACGCGCCGGAGAACCCCTTGAGGTCGATGTTGGCCGCGTCCAGCACCCGGCAGAGCGCCTGGAGCGGCCCGGGATTGATGGAGCCGTTGGAGTGGCAGACGTTCCGCAGGCCCGCGCGCCGGGCGACCTTTGCGGCATCCAGCATGTACTCGTAGAAGACCGTGGGCTCCACGTAGGTGTAGGCCACCGAGCGCGCTCCCGCCTCGCGCGCCCGCGCGACCAGCGCGTCCGGCGGGACGTCGTGGTTGAAGAGCTCCTCGGGGGCCGCCTGGGAGATCTCCCAGTTCTGGCAGAACTTGCAGTGGAAATTGCACCCGGCGGTGGCCACGGAGTACGACGTGGTGCCGGGCAGGACGTGGAAGAAGGGTTTCTTCTCGATGGGGTCCGGGTGGAGGGCGCAGGGGTTCCCGTAGACCAGGCTGTAGTACTGCCCGCCCCGGTTCTCGCGGACGCGGCAGAAACCCCGCTTTCCCGTGGGGACGCGGCAGCGCCGCGGGCATAGCTCGCAGCGAATCTCGCCCCCGGGAAGCGGGGTGAAATAGGGAGAGAGCTTCGCGCGGACGAGCCCCTTCGTCGGTCGCTGCGCCCGGGCGGGCCGCGGGTGGCCCAGGATGCCCGCAGCAGACGCCGCGCAGACCGCCGCAGCGCAGGTGGTGAGGAACTCCCGCCGCGTCCTCCGCTCCGCCATGCGTCCCTCCGCCCACCCCCGGCCGCCCGCGATCGGGACCGCGAGGCCCGGAGCGCCCGGGGGATGGCCCGCGCGATCACACTAGCTCCGGGTCCCAAGGCGGGGTCAGCGGGGGGCAGTGCGCTGCAGCACGCGCTGGATCGAGGCGGCGACGGGTTCGTTCGGGGCGACGCGGACGTAGGCCTCCAGGAGGCGCCGCGCCACGGGCTGCGTGCTGCGCAGCAGGCCGTCGGCCGCGGCCCGGCGCACCAGCGGGACCTGGCCCGTGTCCGCCAGCACCACGCCCAGCACCCGGACCGCTCGCTCCGCGTGGATGACCCCCAGTGCGTAGACGGCCTTCTCCAGCGCCCCGGGCTTGGTCCCCTTGCTGAGCTGGAGGAACTTCTCCAGGCCGTCGATCGTGGCGGGGTCCTTCCGGAACGAGAGCTCGTCCAGCGCCAGCTCCGCGACGCGCGCCTCCAGGGCCGGGAGCGCGTCCGCCAGGGCCGTTGTGGCCTCGGGGGCCTGGCTCTTGACGAGGGCGGTGACCCCCGCCTGCTGCACCCGGCCGTCCGCATGCCGGAGCGCGCCGTGCATGTCCCGCGCGATCTCGGGGTCATCCAGATCCCCCAGGACCACGCAGGCGTTGCGCACCACGTACCAGCGCTCGTCGGCGAGCCGATTCCGCGCCGCCTCCACTCCAGCCGCCCCCAGCTGCGTCAGCAGGCGCAGCAGCAGCATGCGGTTGGGGGTCACCTTCTCCTCGACGAGGCGGCGGAAGGCCTCCTCCCCGCTCGCCGGCCCCATCCACCGCAGCAACTCCAGGGTTGTCTTGGTCAGCCCGGCGTCGCCCCGCTTCTCCACGTACAAGTCGATCAACCGCCCCGCGGCCTCGGGGGGAAACAGGCGCACGAGCGCCTTCTCGCAGCACTCCGCGTGCTCGCGCTGGTCGCGCGCGCGTGATTGCTCCAGCGCCGCGCCCGCGCGGTGGGCCAGATCGAAGTCGCCCTGGGGCGCCGCCATCTGGACCACGCTGACGAGGCTGTCGGCCACCAGCGCGTGGCATTCCCGGTCGAGAAGGCGCGCCTCGTCCAGCAACGCCCCGCCCAGGCGCTCCGCGATGCTCGACAGGAAGGGAAGCGTCGCCGGCTCGGCCATGGCCCGCAGCAATTCGAGCGAGCGCGGCAGCTCTGCCCGCACGGCGGCCGAGGACCCGTCCAGGAAGCCGAAATAGTGGGTGGCCGCCTCCACGGCCTGGTCAATCTTCCGCGCCTGCAGGCACTCTTTCACGTAATCGAGCAGGCGCCGGAACGCCTGGTCGTCGTACTCCGTCACCTGCAGGATCTGCTTGCGCTTCTCCTCTTGCGAGAGGCCGCTCCAGAGGATGCCCTGCCGGATCCGCTCGAACACCTCGGGCGGCAGGTTGGCCTCTTCGAGCATGCGTCCCAGCTTCTGGAGCAGCCGGTCGGCCATCCGCGTCATGCTGAGGCCGAGCGTCATGACCCGGATCGCCTCGCTCTCGGCCGCCGCCGCCGCGGGCCCCGCGGCGGCGGAGGCGAGACGATTGGCCACCAGGCCGGCGGTCACATCCTCCACCACGTCGGCCGCAATGTCCGCCGCGGGCCGTCCGCGGAGTGCGGCCTGCTTGCCCATCGGCAAGGCGGACAGCACACTCTCGGGGGTCACCTCCTCCACCAGCCGGCTCAGGGCCTCCACCACCCCCTGGGGATCCGCGGTCTGGCCCAGGAGGGCGGCCTCGGTCGCCTTGCCTGCCACGTCCAGGATCTCGTGGCCCTTCAGAAGGGCGCCGGACTCCCTCTCCATCCCTGCGAACTGCAGCAGGGCCTCCAGGGCCTGCCCGCCCCCCGACCCTCCCCCAGGCCCCTGGCCGCGCGAGGCTTCGCCCTTCAGGATGGATTCGGTGTCCCCTTCCAGCACGGTGTCCCCGCCCTCCTCCTTCTTGGCGAGCGTCACGCGGGCGCCGCTCAAGGGATGCGCGGCGAGGAACGCCTGGATGCCGCCCGCCCCTTCGACGGCCTTCGGCTTTGCGGCCAGGAGGCTCAGCGCCCGCTTCAACTCGACCTGGCTGATCCCTCCCGTGAAGGTGATGGCGGCGATGCCGCGCCGGGTAAGCTCCGCCTCGAACGGGCGCAGCAACGGCTCGTCCGTCAGGAGGTCGTTCAGGATCAGGCGGTGGTTTATGAAGCCGAAGGTGAACTGGGGCGCCTGCGCCAGCAGGGCGCTCAGGGTATCGTACGCCTGCTGCAGGGCCCGCTCGGACGCGGGGTGATCCACCGAATACATCACCACGGTCTTGAAGGCCGAGTAGATGCTGCGGCCGAAAGCCAGGCCCAGGGTCTTGAGCTGCGCTCTGTCCATGGCCTCTCCCGGGACGGGGGTTGCGAGACGAAACGTCGGAACGAAGCTAGCGCCCCGAGGAAAGGGAGTCAAGCGCAACCTGATTTCGGATTTCGGAATGCGCGAATGCGGAATTGAAGAGGGCTGGAGGGGAGCATGGGAGTAGGGGGGCATGCAGCAAGGGGGAACGAATTCGGAATGCGCTAAGACCTCCCGCGACGGCATCTTCTTGACACCCATCCGGTAGGCTGGTAGTTTGCCTCGCACTTTTCGGAGCCGGGGCGGAGGACGTCCTTCAACGCCTGACGGCATGGACACCGACCGTTTGTGGAGCGCTAGGGGGGGTGCGACGATGAGCCAGAAGAGCCACCAGATTGCGGTGATTCCCGGGGACGGGACCGGACCCGAAGTGATCCGGGAGGCGGTGAAGGTCCTGAAGGCCGCCGAGAGAAAGCACGGCTTCTCTCTCGCGCTGACCGAGTTCGACCTCGGCGGCGCGCGCTACCTGAAGACGGGGGAGATCCTCCCGGATTCCGTCCTACAGGAGCTGCGGAAGTTCGACTCGATCCTGCTGGGCGCCATCGGGCATCCCGACGTCACGCCCGGCATCCTGGAGAAGGGGATCCTCCTGCAGATGCGCTTTGATCTGGACCTGTACATCAACCTGCGGCCGGTGAAGCTCTTCCCGGGCGTGGCCTGCCCGCTCAAGGACAAGGGGCCGGAGCACATCGACTACGTCGTGGTGCGCGAGAACACCGGCGACGTCTACACCGGGGCGGGCGGGGTGATGATGAAGGGCACCCCCCACGAGGTGGCCATGCAGACGGCCATGTACACTCGCCACCAGGTGGACCGCTGCCTCCGCTACGCCTTCGAGTTCACCCGGCGACGGAACAAGCGGAAGACGCTGGCGCTCGTCGGGAAGACCAACGTGCTGACGTATATGTACGAGATGTGGGAGCGGGCCTTCCACGAGATGGGCAACCGGGATTACCCGGACATCAAGCGCGAGTACTACCACGTCGACGCCACCTGCATGTGGATGATCAAGAATCCCGAGTGGTTCGACGTGATCGTCACCGGCAACATGTTCGGCGACATCATCACCGACCTGGCCGCCATCACCCAGGGCGGGCTCGGCATCGCCGCCGGCGGCAACCTCAACCCCGAGGGGGTGAGCATGTTCGAGCCGATGGGCGGCTCGGCCCCCAAGTACGCCGGCCGGAACGTGATCAACCCGCTGGCGGCCATCTGTGCGGGCGGGATGATGCTGGACACCCTGGGCGAGTCGGCGGCGGCCCGCACCATCGAGGAGGCCGTCATGTGGGTGACGGCGAACAAGGTGCGGAACCTGGCGGCCGGCCAAATGGGCTACTCCACGACGGAGGTCGGGGACCTGGTGGCGACCAGGGTGGCGGGATGACCGCAGCCGGCTGAGTGCCTTGTCCTGGAAATCTCTGAAGCACTTCCGACGTCCCCGGCGTCATTGCTCCGGGGACGTGGTGTTTATATTGCGGATTTCGCCTTTGAGCGATCCCGACCTCCGTTCGCTCGGAATCTGCGTGAATCCGCGTAATCTGCGGATCGGAATGCGGGCTTTAGATTGAAGAGGGGAACCGGGAACTTTTTCCGCGTCTCCCGTGTCTCATGGACCAGAACGGCGCAACGCCGATCCAGACAAGGAGGGACCGATGAGAATCTGTCTGCTGCTCGTGCTGCTCATGGGGCTGCCCACCGGCGCCTGGGCCGGGATCACCGGAAATGCCGTCGGGGTCCAGATCCGGTCGGACAACGGAAGCCTGCTGCCGCTGTACCCGGTGGCGGCCCGCTTCCCGACCCGGAAGGTGTACGCGGAGGCGGTGAAGGGGGACCACTACAGCATCCTTGTCCGGAACCTCTTGAACCGGCGGGTCGGGGTCGTGGTGGCGGTGGACGGAAGGAACATCATCTCCGGCAAGAAATCGGATCTGCGCAATGACGAGCGGATGTACATCCTGGAGCCATACGGGCAGGGGGAGTTCAAGGGCTGGCGCACGAGCCTCGACAGCATCAACCGGTTCTATTTTACCGACGTTGCCGACTCCTACGCCGCCGCCTTCCACGACGAGTCGGCGATGGGGGTGATCGCCGTGGCGGTCTATCCGGAGGTGCCGCGGCGCGAGGAGCCCGCGGACCTTTCTTCGGCCCCGCCGAAATCGCCGCAGCGGGACGCCCCTGCGGCGAAGTCCGAGGCGGAAGGCCCCGGCACCGGCTTCGGCAGGCAGGAACATTCTCCCGTGCGGGTCGTATCGTTCGATCCGGAAGCCACGGCGGCGGAGAAGATTTACCTCAAGTACGAGTGGCGTTCCACGCTCTGCCGGCAGGGGGTCATCCGCTGCGAGACCGTCAAGCCGCCGCGCAACCGCCTGTGGGACGACGACGGTTTCGCGCTGCCCCCTCCCCGACGGTCGTGAGGCGGGGAAGGGGGAAAGCGGGGTGGAGCGAACCACAGATTCCGCAGATTACACAGATTCAGCATGGCGACAAGCGGGCTGAACGGAAAAGGCCCGGCGGGTTCCAGGGTCCTGTCGGACCTTTGTGAATCCGGTGGAGAGAACCGTGCCTAGGCCGGCTGCGGCTTGCCGAACAGCCGCCGGGCGACGGCGCCGATCTGCGGCCAGTACGGGTTGGTGATCGAGATCGCCGCCAGGATCAGCAGGCAGAGCGAGATCGGCCGGTTGAGGAAGATCATCATGCTGCCGTCGGAGATGACCAGCGACTGGCGCATCTTCTCTTCCATCAGTTTGCCTAGCACCATGCCCAGAATGATGGGCGTGGCTGGGATATCCAGCCGCTTCATCAGGTAGCCGATCACCCCGAAGCCGACCATGATGAACAGGTCCTGGACGCTGTTGTTCATGGTGTAGACGCCGAGGAACGAGAACAGGATGATGAAGTTCAATAGCAGGTAGAGCGGGACGTCCAGGAGCTTCACCCACATGCCCACCAGGGGCAGGTTCAGGACCAGGAGCATGACGTTGCCGATGTACATGCTGGCGATCAGGCCCCAGACGAACTGGGGTTGCTGCTGGAAGAGCAGCGGGCCCGGCTGCAGGCCTATCATGAGCAGGGCGCCTAGCATGATGGCGGTCGTGCCGCTCCCCGGGATGCCCAGGCACAGGAGGTGGATCAGGGCGCCGCCCGCCGCCGCGTTGTTGGCCGATTCGGGTCCGGTCACCCCCTCGATCGCCCCCTTGCCCAATTCGTCCCGGTACTTGCTGGCCTTCTTCTCTATGCCGTAAGAGACGAAGCTGGCCACCGCCGCGCCGGCGCCGGCGATCCCGCCGACGAAGAAGCCCGAGAGCGTGCCGCGGATGCAGGAGGGGGTGAAGCGCTTCCAGTCCTCCTTGTTCATCCACAGGCCGCCCTTGATGCTCAGCCGCTCCCGCACCGCC
>Ga0315294_10001688_pt1 | contig 24144 bp, 25 predicted proteins | sample YL17G13_40_MG_FD_203626 | JGI IMG/M metagenome (GOLD analysis project Ga0315294, IMG submission 203626) | Sediment microbial communities from Yellowstone Lake, YNP, Wyoming, USA - YL17G13_40 | ecosystem: Environmental > Aquatic > Freshwater > Lake > Sediment | place: USA: Wyoming | collected...
GGAGAGCACTACCTTCGCAAGGTAGGGGTCGGCGGTTCGAGCCCGCTCTGCTCCACAAATCTCCCGCCTCCGGCGGGAGATTTGTGGTTCGTAGTTCGTGGTTTGTGGTTCGTAGAAAAAACATAATATTATAGTATGAGTTCTTCAGAGAAATTTAACTTTGAGAAGTTAAGAGTCTACCAAGATGCTTTGGAGTTTTCAAAACGGATATATAAAACGAGCAAAAGATTTCCCATCCCGCCTTTGGCGGGACGGAGTGACTTCTCAATTGAGAAGAGCGGCTTTGTCTGTAGCTTTAAATATAGCCGAAGGAAGTGGCTTGACCAAGGTGGAATTCAAGAATTTTTTAAGGAGGGCCAGAGGTTGGGTTCACGAGTGCGTTCCAATTTTGGTCATTGCTTTGGACAATAGTTATACCTCGAAAGAAGAACATGATGGATTTTACCAAACTTGTCAAAAGTTAGCTAAATCCATCAGTGCTCTAATTAAATCTATGAAGTGAAATGGGTTTTACTATGAACCCTGAACTACGAACTATTAACCAATCCCGCCTTCGGTGGTTCGACTTCGCTCACCATCCTGAGCTTGTCGAAGGACGGAATTCCTGTGCTAGACGGGGAGTTAGCGGTGCCCTGTAACCCGGAACCCGCTCTACCGGGGTCGAATTCCCACTTGAGGTTCTTTTATTTTCTGGTGGGAGATCGGGTGTGTGATGTTGAAGACCAGGTCCTGCGCAACCCAAGCTCGCCCAACCCCGCCAGGACCGGAAGGTAGCAACGGCAAGCGAATCCTTGAGTGTGCCGCGGGGAAGCCTGGTTGGAGTCGGCTACCTGAGATCCTTCAGAAAACAGGAATCGATGGTGGGTGCACGGGAATCCCGCCTTCGGCGGGATTCCCGTGGCTCACGGTTCATAGTTCACAGTTCGTGGTTTTTATTCGGAGGGGAGAATGCAAAGACATATTGACGCAAGCATGATTGTTTCTGATGTGACGTTATCCCCCTCACCTACCCTGCTATGCATTTCACTTCGTTCAACCCGATGGGTTTCACTTCGTTCAATCTCCCACAAGGGGAGAGGGAAAAGAGGGATTGGTAAGTAGTTCATGGTTCACAGTTCGTGATTTTATGGGTTAAGGGAAAGTTCTAATGACGGATGACTAATGACGAATAAAAGCATTTATCCGTCATCCGTCATTCATCATAGGATTTAAAAAAGGAAGAAAAGAGATGACTTATCTGGTCATGGCAAGAAAATATAGACCTCAAAGGTTTGAGGAGGTGGTGGGACAATCCCATGTTACCACCACCTTGTCCAATGCCATCAAAGCCGGGCGTATATATCATGCCTGCCTCTTCGCAGGTCCCAAAGGAACAGGCAAGACCACCGTAGCAAGAATTTTGGCTAAAGCCCTAAATTGTAAAGACGGTCCCACCCCAGAACCTTGTGGGGAGTGTGATTCTTGCAATGAAATCGCCATCGGTCGAAGCCTGGACGTGGCGGAGATAGATGGAGCTTCCAACAATAGCGTAGATGATATAAGGGCTTTACGGGAAAACATCAGATACGTTCCCAGCAAAGGGAAATACAAGATTTACATCATAGATGAGGTGCACATGCTGTCGGACTCCGCTTTCAACGCCCTTTTAAAGACTCTGGAGGAGCCACCGGCTCATGCCATCTTCATGTTCGCCACCACCGAGCCTCACAAAATTCCACAGACGGTTTTGTCCAGATGTCAAAGGTTTGACTTCAGAAGAATTCCTACACCCGATCTGGTCAAAACCATCCAAACCATAGCCCAGAAGGAAAAATTGGAAATAGACCAAGACGCCTCTTATGTTTTAGCCAGGCGAGCGGATGGCAGTTTACGGGACATTTTATCCCTGTTGGATCAGGTGATCGCCTTTGGAGGAGAATCTGAAGGGTCTTCCTCAAAAAGGAGGGTGACCAAAGAATTGGTAGCTCAAACTTTGGGCTTGGTGGATCAGGAAAAGCTGTTCGAGATAACGGATGCGATTTCCCAAAAAGACGCTTTTAAGGGACTTTCCATGGTGAACCAATTAATAGATTCCGGCATCGATCTTCCAGAATTCGTCAACAGTCTGCTTCAGCATTTCAGAGATCTTTTGGTGGCAAAGGTTGGTCCGGATTCAAAGGTTCTTTTTGACCTCTCAGATACCTATATTGATAAATATAAAGAAAAGGCGAAAGCCTTTTCAGATACAGATATTTTGAGGATGATCAAAATTGTGGCGGATTTAAATCTCACTTTAAAAAGAGCTTCTGATCCCCGCATCTTTCTGGAGTTGGCTTTGATGAAGCTTTTGAAGATGGAATCCACGGTCAATTTGGAAGAGGTTATAAATAGATTGGATCAATTACAAACGAGTCAAAGGGGAGACTCGAATTTCAGCCACTCTTCTTCCGAGATCCCGCCAAAGGCGGGGTTTGATTCAGAATGCCCAAGCTCATCCCCAAAGTCCTTGCCAGAAGACGAATCTGTTACGCCAAAAGAGAAAAAAAGAGATTTCGTTTCCGACTCATCCAATAATGATGAAAGGACAACGCTAACCCAAAAAGAAAAGATTTCCCTACAGGGTTTAAAAGAGCGGTGGAATGAGGTTTTGGAAAAAATAAAGAAAGCCAAATTGTCTCTTTGGAGCTTGATAAAGGATGGAGAGATTGTCTCCATTGAAGATGAGATCATAACCATAGAATTTCTCAACGGCAGAAATTTTCACAAACAACAGGTGGAAAGAAAGGAAAATCTAAATCTCATCCAAAAAGCCTTAGAGGAAATCTATGGTCAATCTTTCCAATTGAAATTTAAATTGAACCAAGAGAACATGATTCCTTCGGGTGGTCGGGACAATTCAACCCACTTGAAAATCCCGCCACGGGGGGGGAAAAATCAAATTGACTTAGGCGAGGCGGCGAAAAAAGATCCCTTGATAAAAACCATCATGGATACCTTCGAAGGGGAGATTATTTAAGAAAATAATTTTTAACTAATACAAAGAGTAAGAAATAATTTTACATACCCCTCACCCTTCGACTTCGCTCAGGGCAAGCCCTCTCCCGCAAGGGGAGAGGGAACTTTATGAATTCCCCCTCCCTTGATGGGAGAGGATGAAGGGGCGGGTGACGATATCAATTTATTTAATTCGTTTGCTATAATACAAATATGCATGAAAATGTGTATACATGTTTCGATTTATTACATTCAACTTGATTGTCCCTCACCTTTTTGCGTATACATTTATTTGAATCCCCTGTCCCACAGGGAGATTGAACGAAGTGAAATGCATAGCAGGGTTGGGCTGAGAGGGCAACTTCGTATAAAAAGTAAATGCGTTTACATCAAAATACGAGGAGAAAAAAGATGGTAAAAGGTTTTGGGAATATGATGAAGCAGATGCAGAAGATTCAACAGGAGATGGAGAGGATACAAGAAGAGTTAGCCAACAAAACGGTGGAAGGAACAGCCGGGGGAGGAATGGTGAAGGTGGTGGCTAATGGGAAACAAGAGATTTTGGAGGTGAAGATCGACCCAGAGGTGGTCAACAAAGAGGATGTGGAGATGTTGGAAGATCTGATCGTAGCCGCAGTGAACCAAGCCCGAGAGAAAGCGGCTGAGCTTCAGGCAGAAGATATGGCAAAGCTGACCGGTGGTCTTAAAATTCCGGGATTGCCGTTTTAGATGAACTGCAAGGCTTCGGGATCTGAAATGAGTGCCTGCTCCAGGCTTTTGTCGAATCATCTCTGAAAAACTCTGGAGACCAACTTTGAAAAGAATTCACGACAAAAAGCTAAAAATTTTTACAGATCAACTAAGGAAGCGTTTTGGGAGAAACTTAAAAAAGATCATTCTTTTTGGATCACGCGCCAGAGAGGATCATACTGAGGAATCGGATTATGATCTTCTATTGATCTTTGAAGAAGTGACCCCCGAAATTAAGAAATATGTGGACGAAATAGAAAACGAAATGCTTTTTTCACATGAAGCTTTGTTTTCTACTTTTTTGTTCACCCCGGAGGAATTAGAAGAAAGAGAATTCGAACCATTTATCATGAATGCTACCAAAGAGGGGTTGGTTTATGAATAAAAAGGAAAAACTAAATAAGCAACTTAGTTTGATGATCCAGAAAGCCCATAGATCATTAGAGGGAGGAAAAGTGCTTTTACGAGAAGAGGATTGTGGGGCGGTCTCCTCAAAATCGTATTATGCAGTTTTTCATATGTTACAAGCGGTTTTATTAACAAAAGAATTATCCTTCTCGAAACACTTGGCGGTGATTAACGCTTTTTCAAATCAATTCATAAAAACCGGAATTTTCCCTCGAGAGTTCAGCAAAGAGATAAAAAGATTAAAGAAAAATAGAGAAGTGGGAGATTATGAATACCTAAGAGTAATCCAAAAGGAAGAAGCAGAAGAGGACTTAAAAAGTGCAGAAAAGATCGTAGATGCGATAGAAGCATATATTGAAAATTTCGTGAAGGAAAATCAAAGTTAGCCAGAACTAACAGATTAAAGATGACAGAGACGATTCAGAAATTAATTGATGAATTTTCCAAGCTTCCTGGGATCGGGAAAAAGACCGCCCAGAGGATGGCTTTCTATATTCTAAAAGAGAGAAAAGAGGAAGCAGAAGCTTTGGCAAAAGCCATCCTGGAGGTAGTGGAGAAGGTCAAATATTGTTCGATCTGTTTCAATCTCACTGAGGAGGACCATTGCGTGATATGTAAGGATGAAAAACGGGATCGGTCCATAATCTGTGTGGTGGAAGAAGCGAATGATGTGGTGGCTTTGGAGAAGACTGAGCAATACAATGGGCTTTTTCATGTGTTAGGAGGAGTATTATCTCCTTTGGATGGGATCGGGCCCGATGATCTCAAAGTCAAAGAGCTTCTTTCCAGACTAAAAGGTCCGAAGGATCCCGCTTCGCGGGAGAAAGAAGTCAAAGAAGTGATTTTAGCTACCAATCCCAACACCGAAGGGGAGGCAACCGCTATCTACGTCGCCAAACTGATAAAACCTCTGGGTATCAAAGTTACCCGCATAGCCCGTGGACTTCCTGCCGGCGGTGATTTAGAATATGCCGATCAAGTAACCCTGGCTAATGCCATTGAAGGACGGGTGGAGTTTTGAAGATTCATGTATTCAGCGTCGACCTTTGTCTGTGTCGTCAACTATATGGTAACGGATTCATCCTGAACGGATTCACCGTGAACGGATTCATCCTGAACGGATTCACCGTGAACGGATTCATCCTGAACGGATTCACCGTGAACGGATTCACCGTGAACGGACGAGGCGTCCGTTACCAACAGGAGGGAAAAACACCAATAAGATAGGAAATCAAAACCATTAAGGAGGAGAAACGAAGATGAAAAAATTCTATTTTCTAACCATCTTGATATTTGTTATCTCGAACTGTGCCGGCGTGCAAATTACAAAAATCACCCCGGACAACCGCTATGCAGAAGGGATCAGATTTTATCGCCCTCAACCTTATCTCTGGGTAACTCAAGATACATCCGGAAATTTGCAAGCTTCTATCATTTGGCTTCCCAATATGAATGAGGAATATACCATAAGGGTAAGGTCCGGGATTGGCTCGACTAACACTCAATTTACTCTTGAAAACGGCTGGAACTTAACCCAGTTTGGAGAAAACAGAGATTCAAAGAGCGTAGAGATGGTTGGCGCCCCCACCGGGCTTTTAGAAACTTTGAAGCGACCTGCGGTGAAGGGAAAGCGAGAAGAACTTAGTCCAGGGTTGTATGTGCTTATTTTCAATGACACTACCGGTATGATCGAATCTATCGAGCCCGTCAAGTTTAAGTAGTTACTGGGTTCCGTCTAAGCATACGAATCTTGTATTGTCGGGTATCCCCCGCCAAAGGCGGGGTGCTTGACATTCCATCTTACGTAGGAAACGCCGCTTTTCTTTTCCTCAGCATAATAGATAGAGTGGTTGTCAGCAATAACACAACCAAGGCGATGCTACCCCATTGAGTCAAAGTTGGACATACTGATTGTGGTGGATAGATCCTACCACAATGAGCAACAAGTCCATACGGATGGACTACCACCCCTACCCTTCCCATCCGCCTATTTGATGATCCACACTATCTTCAGGAGCTAAAATGTAAAAGTTCGAAATCTGTTTGGCTACGCAGACGGGAATGAATAAGAAAATAGTGTCTGATGTGGAGTTAGTAAATCTCCACGTATCGCCTGAAACCCCAGGTAGCGGGCATGGCGTAATGTGCCATCCTGAGGTATCGTGGGTAATGTCCACTGGATAGACTTCGGCTTTTGCCTCTCCGAAGCCCAAAGAGGAAAACACTAATAGCCAAAGAGTTAATGTCCACACCGATTCGAAAATTCGACTTCCCATGTAACCTCCATAAGTTTTAGGAAACCAAATCTGTTTAATGCGCTCCATCTGTTGGCATGAGCCATGCGGTGCATGTGGTTGACCGCTAATATTAAAAACCCCTCTCCCCCGCCAGAGGCGGGAGGAAGGGGTTTTGTCTTCTATGCCTCCATTGTCCTTGGTGACGGACGCCCCGTCAGTTACCATTCCTCCTCACGGACATCGAAGATCCGTCTGGAGGGTGTCCGGGACGAACGATAACCTCTCCCCCTTCTGTCCCCTTCAGGGTGAACCCCTTTCCTTCGACCCTGAGGTCTCAGGACCGAAGGGCAGGGTGAACCCCTCTCCACAAATGTGGAGAGGGGGAGGATCGAAGATGCATACGCATAGGGGGAAGGTAAACAAACTTACGCCGGCACCGCCACTTTTCTTCTCTTTAGCGCGACAAAGACAGCACTGGCAATCAGCAAGACCACCAAGACGATCAGACCCCATTGGGTCATGGTAGGAACGGGCTTTTTCGTGGTGAGAAAGATGTCAGTTGCCTTATCTTCCACGTGCCACCAACCATTACCGCGAATTTTAACCCAAATGCACTTCCTCAGGTAGGATGCCGGATTTTGGTGTAGTGAATCGGTTGTAGCTGAATCAATGTATACAGTATCACTCCCCAGATACCAGGGGGCCCGTAACGTATCCCAATATGCTGGATAAAATGTGGTATCAAGCTGGCCGCCACGACGATCAGCAAAAATGGTATCTTGCGTAGTACCCATTCTCCTTAGTTTGAGCGTGATCGTCACACTATCTACATGGCGCCACTTATAATTATTAGTGTCTGCGGGACTGAAGTAACGCCATCCGCTATTAGGATTGCCGTACGTGATAAGATTCCTATGTAAGCGCGTCCGAATGTAATCGCAGGCGCTAAGCTTACCATCGCCATTATCGATATAGTCCTCAATATGATATACATTAAAGCAGGAAGCAAACTGGATCCACCACGTACTCACTATTCCTGACATACTTCTAACTAAGCTGTCGTCGTCGGCTAACGATGAATCAGGAGCCATGGAGTGCAAAATCCTTGTACCTTTTAATTCTTCCTCGTCGGGACCAACAGCGATTGTCTTAGTAGCTCCCCAAAGCAAAAATAGTCCTGTCAAGAGGAAAATCACGAAAATATTTTTACGCATTATATTATACTCCTTTTACACTTTAAGAAAGGTTATTAGTTTAAAGACTAAACAGATCTTGGTTAAAGTTCAACCAGGAATATGTCCCCCAATATAGTTACTCGATTTACGGTTCGGCTTCGTTCACCGTCCCGAGCCTGTCGAAGGATCGAGCAATATCCCAGTAAATTGGGCAGCTACAACTTATACCCGATATATTGGGTATGAATGCAGCTTCGTAGTTGTTTTATCAAGCAGGCTTCGCCATGCTTGACCTACACAAGACAGTTGGTCAAGCTGAAGCTTGACACTCCAGTGGTTATAAACGGTGGGGCGCGACCTTCGGGGACCAAATAGACTCTTTGGGCGAAAAGTCCGGGGACAGAACAAACCTCCCATGTCCTTTCTTCTTGCTTAACAGTGTGTCCCCGGGGTTTTATTATCTCGAGGGTCTTGACAATTGCCAGAGCCAATAAGGAATTAAGAAGAACGATAATAGCGGAAACCGTGAGAAAGCCAAAAAGCCCAACCAAGCCATGGAAGAAGGGATGAGTGGAAAATCCTGCTTGGAGCGGGGGAGATTCTGCTTTCCCCAAAAGTCCCTGAATAAATCCAAGTTTCAACAATCCGATTTCTAAGCCAACCCAGAGCAAGGCGACAACAGATGGATAAAATCCCCAACGCTTTCGAGCCCAGCCAACGGTCCATCCGAAGATGGCAAAAAGCCCGGTGCCTAAAAGTAGTTTTAGAAGAGAAGGAAGGGGAGTACCAAGGGGAGAATCGAGTAAAGAGACGCCGAAAAAGGAAAGACCAAAAAGAAAGCCCAGCCTGAAGGATTCGCCTGGCATGGTTCGACTTCGCTCACCACAAGAGGCTTTGATAATTCGATAGAGGAATGGAGTTAAGGCAAAAAAGGAAAAATACCAATATTCAGGAAAGAGATTGGCGATGAGTAAAAGGAGCGCAGAGCTTCCGGCGAAGATGAAACTCTCAGCCCAGGTCACGAGAGGTGGCTTAGCCTGGTAAATCAAACTTCTCAAACAGGAATTGACTCTCTTCTCTCTTCTAACAAAATCAAGCCGCATCAACGTTCCTCTTCCTCAACAATTCGTAAAAACATATTAGCTGGGTGCTATCTTCGCCCGAACTATAGCAGACGCATTAAAAGATTTTACACTGTCATTGCGGGCGACTGAAAGGAGCGTGGCAATCTCAAAAGATTGCTTCGTCGCTTCGCTCCTCGCAATGACATTTCATTTATTACGTTTGTATTAATAAAGAAAAAACTACCCACCTCCCTCCGATAATCGAAGGGGAGAAAATAATCCAGTGAGATGAATCACAAAAAACTATGTTTTTACACCCTCTATTTAGAGGAATGGTTAAGTTTTTAGTTTATCAGAAAGGGAAAAGAGTCAAAACCACATCCAAAGCATTAAAAGGCAAAATAAGAGCTTTAAACAAAATCCTTTTCCCATCTAACCCTTTCTTTTTGCCTCTAAACTTACCCAAACAATGTAGATTTACGTTTTTAATATAAGACTTAGCTTAAAACTTGTCAAGGATTTTTTTGCATTTTAGTGAAATTTTTTGGGTTTTTAGCTAAGGTCTTATAATTCAAGAGATTAGCCACTAATAAAATGGTTTAAGGAGATTGAAAGGGAGAAGATATATCTATGTTGTTAACTATTGGGATTCTCTGTTATATACTTTAAGCCATTGATTTACAATGGCTTAATAACTCATGGGAATTTTATATTAGTGACTAAAGCCAGAATAGTGGGGTCTAAGGAGAGGTGCTTAGCCTATGGTTTATTATGAATAGTCAAATCGAAATATAGCTTAGCCCCATTGGTTCTGCAGGCTACTGCACCATTTTCGAGAGTGCGATGGTACTCGATTCGAGGGAATTCAAGCGTCATCAGGGAGGGAATTTTGTCTTTCTGATAACTGAAATAATGGCGGGTAAAGATGATTTTCCGGGGATTGATTCTCTCGATTATTTGCTTTGTGTCTTCATAACTTCCTAACTCGGACATGATTAAAACTTCACAATTCTTGAGTTTTTCCCACATAAATCCCGAATCAAACTCAGCACTCCTTATCCCATCCAGAAGACAAAAATCTATATCTTTGTATGAAATCTTGATGATCTTACCACCGGAGACCGAAGCAGATTCTTTGTTGTTTGGATAATCAAAAAAGTAAATTTTCAACTCATTTTTTTCATCCCCGCCTGTGGTATGAGCCATGCGGTTCATACCGCTGGCGGGATTTTCAACTGAGATCGTCTTGATCGAGTCAAGAAAAACGAATTTATGCGAGATGTTTCTGACAGAATCATCTTCAAAATCTGAGGTCAAAACATGGTTGATCTTAACATCTTCAATCACGGATTCGGCTGAATTTAGGTTCGCAGAATCATTAACCGTGAGGATCAATTTGTCAATTTTGGTGATGCCATTTTTGTTCAAAAAGGGGATCACCACGTATTCTCCGGAGTCAAAATTGTTCCATTTTCCCCCGGCATTTATCAAAAAAGTTTGATTGTTAGGCAACTGAATGACGGTAGAATTTCCTTGTCCCACATCCAAAAAAGTCAGCCTTAAAAGGTCGTTCCCCTGTGATAAGGGTCCTTTCCAAGCATAAATATTTCCAACTATTAGCAAAGAAAAAATGATCGCTTTTCTTTTTTGGGCGATTGGACTAAGTAAAAGCCATACAAAAAGATAGTAGATCGTGATGTTGAAAATCGAAGGGGATGGCATCTCGAGTTTTGCAATGGGTAGGATGCTAAAGAAATTAGTTAATCTCAACGTTATATCCAAACAAAGCCAATTTGAAGCAGAAAAAATATTTGCCAAAAAGTGGCTGAAAACCGCAGAGAATAGAGTAACGCAAGATAACATTATCGATAATCCAGCCAACGGGACGATCAACAGATTGGCAACAATAGTGACCAAAGGAACCAGGTTGAAATAGTAGGCTAAAAAGGGGATCACACTTATCTCCACAGCTAACGAAGCTAAACCGGGATAGATTATCCACCTCCACAAATTCTTATGAGATCGATCCACATATTTTGATACCATCTGGGTAAGTTTAGGAACTATTAAAACAAGTCCAAAAACGCAAGCAAAGGATAGCTGAAAACCCACGTCGAAAAGAACAGGAGGATAGAAAATTAGGATCACCAAAGCGGCAAAAGAAACTAAGTTTATCATATTCAGATCTTTATATAAGAGCATACCCAGGAGTGCCACCGAAGCCATGATTCCTGCCCTTACCACAGGAGGCTCATTATTTACTAAGTTAGAAAAGATGAAGATGGAGATTAAGGTAATGAAAGTCACAGGTAACTTAGGCAGTCGAACCAGACTAAGAAAATAGAAAATGATCAAAATGACCAATCCCACATTTGAGCCTGAAACTGCCAGAAGATGAAGCGTGCCTGTATCTCTGAACATATTGTAAATATTTTTGGGGATGTCCCGGGTTTGACCCAGAAGGAAGCCAGAAAGGAGTGCTTTTTGATTGCCTGATAAGGTCTTATCAAATACGCCCAAGATCCATCTTCTCAAGGGAATAATTATTTTGGAGAAGAATATATTGCCCGGTTCTTTGTTAATTGTTTCAACCTGGTCTGCTTTAGATAAGCTAACCATCCCATAGATTCGCTTGCGATTAAGATAATTCTTATAATCGAATGCCCCGGGATTTCTTTTGGAAGCGGGTTCGTTCAAATATCCTTTGAATTTGATTTTATCAGCATAGTCAAATCGACCACTGGATTCTTTTATCTTCAAAATTATTTGTCCCAAAGTAGGGATGATTTTACCATTCTGAGAGATGGCTTCAGTTTCCATGGTCAAAAAGGTTTTGTTTTCTCTTACGTCCGGCTCATCCGCAATCTTGCCGGTGATGGTGACGGGTTGGTTTAGGTTCAGAAAATTGCTTATGTGATTTGGGGGGAAATCTTTGGTAAGAAGCTCATATCTGAAGGACCCAGTTAGGATGAGGGAAAAGATGATAAAAACATTGGCACCCCTTTCATCTCTTCTTAAGAGTAAAAGAATGCAAAATAAAAGAGAAACGATCAAAATTGAGAGCAAAAGAAAGGTGGGAAGATCGAAGAAACTACCTAAGAGAATGCCGATGGTAAAAAGAATCAGTGCATAAAAAGCGGGTCGTCTCATATCTATTCTGAGTAGCCCGGTTTGGATAGGGGTTGAACCCCAATCCACAGAGGGATAAGGATGCAATCCCTATCCCAACAAGAGATTCCACTCATTTCTTTTTAGGGATTTTAAAAAGGGGGAGGGTTAATGGAGGAATGTTCATTCTCGCAGTCATGCTATTGACGAATTCCCGTACAAAAGGCCAAACGTTAAGTGGGAGACTCGTTTTTTCATAAATCTCAAAAAAGCGTTTTGTGAATTTTTGTTTGCTATACAAAACAAGGCAATAGGTTACTGATATATTTAGATAGTCCGAGTGCGCTTTTTTATCCTTCGCTACAATATCCCATTTTTGCGAAATTTCTACCTGATTTTCGTCTTTATAAGTAAAGTCTGCCGTACTTGAGATGTGAACGGTTATAACTTTCGTAATTGCGTCCAAGTCGATTTTGCCTTGAAACGTCTTTAGGTAAAGCTTTCTCAGTTCAACGTCATCTAGAATTTTTCTATAGACCTTAGGTGTAATCTTTGCCACGTTTTTCTCCTTTAAGCGACTTCGGCGTAACTATCCTTTCGTTCTCCCCAGTCATATACCGGCTCGGGAGAAATTCTGAAAGCGACGTCGATGCTCGACAATGTGGATTTTATCTCGCCAAAACACTCTTCCACTTTCTGCTCAAGGGCGACAAGTGGTGTGTTGTACGAAAGGAGATGCAGAACATACTGATTCAGGCTGACATCCTGTTTTCGCGCCGTTTCAACCAGCTCCCGGTGCAGTGTTGTTGGTATCCTAACTACAAACTTGCCGCTAAAGATTGTTTCTGTTTCAACTTCTGGCTCAGGTATCAGTACCCCTCTGTTCAGATAATCCCTAAATAAATCTTCTTTGATTCTGTTCAAATTTGACAGTGCTTCCTCTATCGTCTTTCCGTCTGCACAAAAGGCCTTTGACCCGAGTTGCGGGATGCTTGCTAGATAACCCCCTCCATTCTCTTTCGATAGCTTCCTTATCTCCACAGTGTAATGTAAGCTGAGATAGTACTTAAGGTTTTTGCTCATTAGCTCCTCTCCCTATGTTTATGGCACCTATGTCCTGAAGATGCTCGATTACCCTCACTATCCTTTTCAGGTACAAGGGGCCCACCTTCTGGCCGCCTTGGATCACTACAGTGAACTCGCCTTCAGCACCATAGCCTGGAAGTCCTTTAAGTTCAGGATGTCTTACTACGATATGGGAACCACCCTTGATTTCGTAGTTATGAGGAAAATACGCTTCTAATACCGCAATTACTTTTTCTTTGGGTACTGGCTGTTTACCCTCTTTCCATTTTTCTATTGTCTTTTCTATTTTCGACATCCATTTTCAAATCTTTAATTATAATACTACATACGGTATCATTTGTCAAGAAAAATCTTTGCCTTTCCTAACATTTTTTCCAGACGCTTTGGTGGGGGAGAATTCCCCAAGGTAAATAGCCTCGGCATTTCCCGGGGTTGCTTCTCAAATAAATGTCGATGCAACAAGACATTATTATTTATTAATGATATTCCATTTGTACGTTATCTCTGCTGTTTCTTTCAGCATGGCGGAGACCGAGCAATATTTTTGTTGAGATAATTCGATTGCCCTTTTCACATCCTCCTCTTTGATATTTCTTCCTGTAAAATTATACTCAAGGTTTATCTTGGTGAATACCTTTGGATGCTCTGGGGCTCGTTCGGAATCTATATTGATGGTCATGCTTTCCAAATTGACCCTCATCTTTTTTAAGATCGAGACCACATCTATGCCCGTGCAACCGCCTAAAGCCACCATTACAAGCTCCATGGGACGGGGACCTCTGTTTTCACCTCCAGATTCCGGTTTAGTATCCGTTAAGACCGAATGCCCCGATTCGGTCTTTCCTTCAAATGCCAACTTTCCTTTCCAAGATATTTGAGCAAACATGGTTCTCCTGATTGTAAAAACCTCTGAATTTTATGCAAGATTCATCACGTAGCGAAAGGTTTTTACCCTTGCAAATAAATATGCAAGCCATAAAGGCTTGCCTACGCGTTAGAAGGTTTAGAAAGATAGTTCTTTCTATTTAACCTGATCCTCGATTTTCTTCTGTTCCTCCGGAACAGAATTGATCTTTCTCACTCAGGTATTAACGCCCAATTTAGGTAGGACGAAACCAGAAAGGAAAAGCCACAAAACCAAAATCAAAACGAAAATCAAGACACTTTTTAAATCCATGATCTTCTCTTTCATAAGTTTTCAGGTTAGAGAGGAAACTCCTCTAAGAAGTTTCCTATCAGGTGCAAGGTTTGCGTCCATTCAGGATGAATCCATATCCGCAGATGGGGCAAGTTATCTCGCTTTTATCCCTTTTTAGCTTAGCAAAATGGCAAAAAGGACACTCCTGACCCTCCACTAAGATTTCAATAGTATCCTCGGAACTCTTTTGGTCAGAGTGCGAAGCTATCGCACACATCTTCTTGTCGGGCATCCTACGGCATGAACCATACGGTTCATGCCTACGGAAGCCCGACCTACCAGCTCTTTCAATCACAAAATTTCCTGCATTCTTTGAGCATGCATTTGTCCATTACCACTACGATACTATTTTGCGTAGCTTTGAGGGCGGAGGGATGATTTATTATCCCCTCCTGCATCCAGACCACCAAAGCCCCAATCTTTATAGCTTCATCTATGATGGGTGGAACTTGATCCGGTCGACGAAAGATGTCCACTATCTCCACCTTTTCGGGTATGGCGCTTAAATTGGGATAAGCTTTCTCTCCTAAGATCTCGTTTTCATTAGGATTGACCGGGATGATCTTGAAGCCCTTTCCCTGTAAGTATCTTGCCACCATATTTGATGGTCTGGTTTCATCCGAGGATAGCCCCACCACTGCCACCTTCTTGTATTTTTGTAATATCTCTTTTATTTGGTCATCCGATGGATTTTGATACTCTTGAGAGTGAGCCATAAAGTCCTTTCAACTTCCGAATTCGGCAAAACAAGTTTTGCCACTACATCCTATTTATTGGATGATTTTGTCGATCTTTTCGATAAAATGTTGTTTGGGAACTGCCCCTACGATCTGATCGACCATTTTTCCTCCTTTGAAAAAAAGGAGATTGGGAATGCTCATGATCCCGTATTGAACAGCAGTCTGACCGTGGTCATCCACGTTTAACTTTCCCACCTTCAGCCTCCCCTCATAATCTTTGGCAATCTCTTCGACCACCGGTCCCACCATTCGGCAGGGTCCACACCAGGGAGCCCAAAAATCTACTAAAACCGGTTTGTTTGATTTCAGAACTTCACTTTCAAAATTGCTGTCGGTTAGTTCTATGGTTCGACTTTGCTCACCATAAACGGGCGAACTCATTTAAACCTCCTGACTCAGAAATTACTAATGATTAATTACGAATGACGAATCTCTTTTAATTTTTCTCTTTTCCTTCTTCCCCCTCACCCTTTCCCTCTCCCCAATGGGGTTGTGTCATAATGTCATTCTGAGGCGTTAGCCGAAGAATCTCGATTTTCTAACTTATTGAAACTATTAGATTCTTCGCTTCGCTCAGAATGACAAGTGTGTGTTTTTAAGGGTTGCGACACAGCCTCAATGGGGAGAGGGAATTTTTGGTATATCTCTTTAAGTTTTTCTTCCACCTCTTTCAACTGCTTGATATATTCAGGTAAACGAGAAAGGCAGGCTTCGATCTTTTTGGTTTTTTTGATTTCACGTGCGGGACAACCAAATATAGTAATGTTATCTGGAATGTCTTTGGTTACCCCGGACTGACCTCCGATCACTACGTTATTGCCAATTTTTATATGTCCAGCCAAACCTGCCTGCCCTGCAATTATGGTATTGTCTCCCACTTTTGTGCTTCCTCCGATCCCCACCTGCGCCACAATGATACAATTTTTTCCAATGACCACGTTATGTCCGATTTGCACTAAGTTGTCAATCTTCGTCCCTTTTCCTATCCGCGTGGCACCTAAAGTGGCGCGATCGATGGTCACATTCGCCCCGATCTCCACATCCTCTTCGATTATCACCTTCCCCACCTGGGGAATCTTAGAATGTATTCCCTTTTCCTTAGCATACCCAAAACCATCTGATCCTATCACTGTTCCGGAATGGATGATCACATTCTTGCCGATCTCCACATTCTCCCGAATAGTTACATTAGGATAGATCAGACAATTTTCTCCTATGATTGTATTGGCTCCAATAAAAGAACCAGCTAAAATTATTACGTTTTCTCCCAGCTCAGCATTTTCCTCTATGACCACGTAAGGTCCCAAATGAATTCCCTTTTTCAGTTTTACGTTCCTACCCAAAACCACAGTAGGATGTATGGTTTTAGGATACTCTTTTTTCGTTTCAAAAAAAAGCTCCATAGCTTTACAGAAAGCAAAATAGGGGTTTTTGTGCTTGATCAAAGGGACTTTGGCTTTCTCAATCTCCTTTCCCACGATCACACAGGAGGCGGAGGTCTTCTCCAGAGATGCTTTATATTTGGGATTGGCTAAGAAGGTCAATTCACCAGCTTTCGCCTGTTCTATCCCCGCTATGCTTGTTATTTCTATGGAGGGATCGCCTATTAACTCTCCCTCAAGGTATGAAGCGATTTCACCCAGTTTTTTCGACATCTTACGAATGCTTTCCTTTTTAAAACTCTCATGTAGCCAAGCCCTCATGGGCGTGTTGAAAAACCCATTGTTCGTGCGGAAATTTGAAAGTGGTTCGGGAATTCTCTCCCGCCAAAGGCGGGGGATCTTGACGACAATTCCCGAACCAACTTAGATTTCATCGGGACTCGCAATGACAAAGCAAAGGATTTTATTGTAATTTTTTGAGTTCCTCTAAAACGATGTCGGTCAGATCCAGACTCTTCTTAGCGTAAGCGATGTTGCCATTGACCGAATCAAAAATCATGATGAAATTTTCCTCGGTGGCAATCTTTTCTAAAACCAAATTTATCTTATCCAAGATAGGCTTGGTCAGTTCTGCATTCTTCTTCTCCCATTTCCCGTCTGGTCCAAAAGTTTCGTTGACCAATCTCTCATACTCTAACTTTTTGGCGGATAAAGAATCATCTTTCGCTTTTTTCTTCTCTGGGGTCAGCAAAAGACTGGTCTTGGCTGAATCAGCTCTCAAGCTGTCGACGACCTTTCCCAATCCAGCTATCTCCTCTTGCCAGGTCTTTACATTCTGATCTAATATGGCCTGAGCATCTAAAAACTCTTTGAATTCGGTTCTAAGCCGCACCGAATCCACATAACCTATTTTACCTTCCTGAGAAGAAATAGATCTGGGCAGAAGAAAAAGAAATAAGATGGAGAGTGACAAATAAAAAATGACGAATGACGGATGACGAATGACGAATGAATTTAGATTTTTTCCTTTTATCCAATTTATGATTCTGGACTGCATTTCTTTTTTACTCCTTTCAAGAAATGTTTACGAGAGCTCTGAAAAAGTCAAATAGGGAAATGTTTTTCTGGAGTGTCAAGCTTTAGCTTGACCTGAAGTCTTTGGAAAACCGTGAGCTTTCATATGGTTCACCTAAAGGTGAACACTCCAGATTCTCCTCTTTAAGGAGTTTTTCAGAGGTTTCTATCATTTCTCCTCACATAGAACTTTTCCAAGCCGTGAAGACTTGGTTACGCATAACAGAAGTTCTACTTACACCTTAAACCTAACACCTTTCACCTGTTCTAAAAGGTGGTCCCAAATTGGAAATGGGGTCTCCACTCCCCTTTCCCGAGATGATCGAATCCGTAAGCAAAGTCAAATCCAATTATCCCCATACTGGGCACCACCAATCTGGCTCCGATCCCCGCGGATCTAAAAAGATCCAGATTGGATTTATGTCTTAAAGCGAAGGGTCGGATGGCTCTGCCCGATAGCCAGGCGTTTCCTGCATCTGCCAAGAATAATCCGTAGATCTGCTGCTCCACCAAGGGGAATTGATATTCAATATTATAGACCAAAACAGATCGTCCTCTCAGCAGATTCCCTTGCGAGTCAGTGGGTCCAACCGATCCGTCAGAATATCCCCGGATCATTCCGCTCGGATCTGTCCCTCCGGGCGAGAAACGTTCGCTGTAAAGCTCGGAAGCCTCCCTGTCCCGACCATCCAACACCCCCACCTTGGCATGGAGAGCTAACACGAACTTCCAAAATGTCTTTAAATAATATCTGGTTTCAAATATGTGTTTGTGATAAGTCAGGTTTCCTCCCAAAAATTCTGCGGCAAATTGAGTGTTCCAAGAGAAGATTGAACCTTTAGTGGCAAACTGAGGCAGGTCCCTTGAATCCCTGACGATGGTAAAGGAGGTGCTTGCATTCTTGCGAGGCCATTTCACCAATGCGAGGGAACTAACCGAAGAAGAAGGGTGAATAAATTCAAACACATGGTCATGGGACAGAGGCACATTTACCCGCCAGAGAGGATGAGAAGGGCGAGTGATGTCATTGGCAAAATCGTAATATCTAAACAGCTCCCAGTTGTAGCTCCAATAAACCCTGAAGAAATTATCGGGCCAGGATAATCTTCTTCCCAATCTCAAAGCAAATCCCTTAGTCTCCTCGGTGAATTGATCAGTCCACTTTCGGTTGGTCTGATATATGTCGAAGCCGACCGAGGTGGGGGTATCTCTGAACCAGGGCTCGGTGAAAGAAAGCTCAATAGTTTGTCTTGTTTTACCAAAATCCCAGTTTAATCTCACGTCTTGACCATTGCCCAAAAAATTGGGAATTCCCAAGCCGATGTTTCCCACCAATTTGTCTGTAGCGCTATATCCGGCTCCGAACGTAATCTGCCCGGTGGGCTTCTCTTCAACTTTTATGGAGAGATCAATGTCGCCGTTTTCCAAAACTTCATAATCCGGTTCAGCCTTGGCAAAAAAGTTGAGATACATTACATCCCTTATGCTACGCATAAGGAGGGAACGCCTGAACCTTTTTCCGGGCAGAATCGAAAGTTCTCTTCGGATCACCTTCTCCTTGGTCTTGGTATTTCCTACAATATTTATTTTGTGAACGTTCGCCGGCATCCCTTCAGTTATTTGATAATTAATATTCACCAAGTTGCCCTTGGTGGTGGTTTGGTCTTCTATGGCAACGTAGATATAACCCTCCTCCTGATAAAGGGAATAGATGTCGCCCAAAGTCTCCTCATACTTTTTTTGATCATAAATTTCACCCTCTTTGAATTTGACCATCCGGTCTAACTTGTCAGTAGAAAAAAGTTTGTTCCCTGCCCAGTTTGTTTTTCCGAACTTATATTTTTCTCCCTCGGAGAGGACGATCTGAATAAACATATCTTTTGAGGAGGGAGCATACCAGATGGAATCTGAGACGACCTGGGCGTCCAGAAATCCGTTCTTTTTGTAAAACTCTACGATTTTCTCTTTGTCCTCCTCGAACTTCTCTGAGTCAAATTCCCCACTCCGCCAAAAGCTATCTTCCTTGTTCTTCATCTGCTTTTTTATCTTAGAGTCTTTAAAGACTAAGTTTCCTTGGATGAAGATCTTTTTGATCCTTACCTTCTTACCTTCGTTTATTTTGAACTTTAAAATCACTTCTCCTTCTTTGTCCGACGGCAGAACCTCCGATTCTACTTGGGCGGCAAGATAACCTTTCTCCCGATAGATCGATCTTATATTGTCTACATCCGTTTTCACCTCCATGGGGCTGATTACTTTGCCCAAGGTGATATTCAATTTCTCTTTGAGATTCTCGGTTTTTATCTTTTTATTTCCAGATATGCCGATTTCGGATACCTTTGGAAATTCTTTTACCTGGATGAGAAGCTCCATCCCTCCTTCGATCTCTTTCCCTTCTATCTGGATGTCAGAGAAGAGGCCCATGGCATATAACCTTTTGATGGCATCCTGAATGGCGGCGGGGTCTAATTCAGAGCCAGCCAAAAGTCCAGACATGTTGATGATCAGGGATTTGTCTACACTCCGATTCCCTTCCACCTCTATTTTGGAGATGACGGAAGCAGAAGAAATTTGGTAGGAGAAAACAAAGACTAAACAAGAGAGGATGAAAAAAATTCTTCTTAGCATCTATTAATCACCACTTATTTATTACTCCATACTTGTCAACCTGGAGTGTCAAACTTCAGCTTGACCGTTTTAGTTTGGGAAAAGTAAATGTTTTGGTTTCGCTAATGGTCAACAATTATTTAACTTGACATCCCTTGTAACTACTAGTTGTTCTAACTGACTTTAGTCAGGTTTAGGTGCTAACGCCCATATGGGCTAAGAACTGAACCTTGATCTTATGTGGAAACAGAGTATGTTAACTTATTTGGTTGAAGACCATAGCGGGACACCCCAATTCCTCACATATTAAGGTTTTCGACAAACTCATTCGTCATTAATCATCCGTAATTTGTCATTTACAAAGGTGCGTGTATTTTATTGATCTGGACCTCAGTATATTCCTGTCGGTGTCCTTTCTTCCTTCTATATTTCACCTTTTTGAACTTAAATACGGTGATCTTCTCAGCTTTTCCTAGGGAGAGAACCTCAGCTTCGACTTTGGCATCTTTTACATAGGGAGCGCCAATCAAAGGTTTCTCGCCGCCTAAAAGAAGAACCCTATCGAAGGTGATTTTATCTTTCGGTTTTGCCTCCAACTTGGGTATTTTTATTTTTTCCCCTTCTTTTACGTTGAACTGAAATCCCCCGCTTTCTACAATAGCATACATAAGGTTCTCCTTTGAATTTTTTACATTATAATGTCAAGCGACTTTTCCAAAAGTTTATACTAATATATTTTCCTTTAGTTCCAAGTCAAGACAAATCCAAGTTTCGTTTTTAACCTTTACTCTCTACTTTTTTGGTCCTTTGAATAGTTCGGTCACATCCAACCTTTCATCTTCGGAGAAAACTTTGAAACTTTCGAGGATCAACTGTTTGTCTTCTATCAGTTTTATCTCCAACTTCAACTCTTTTTCTAATTTCTGGATGCGGTTCATCTTTCCCTCCATCAAGATCTTAGATAACTCCGGGTTAACGAATAACTTATATCTTTTAGACTTGGAACTCACTTTTGCCCTTCTGAACCATCTTTCAATTTTCATAGCCACAGTATCTTTGGAGATTACTCGACCGATGCCTTGGCAACAGGGACATGATTCGCTGAGAGTATGTAAGATGGAGGGTCTGATCCTTTCCCGGGTCATCTCCACCAGCCCGAAATCGGAGATGGGAAGAATGCTGTTTTTAGATCTGTCATTTTTAAAAGCAGACCTAAATTCCTCGAAGACCTTTTTTCGGTTCTCCGCCAAATCCATATCTATAAAATCTATGATAATTAAACCTCCGATATCCCTTAATCTGATCTGGCGCGCAATCTCTTTTGTCGCCACCAAATTGGTTTTGAGCACAGTGGACTCCTGACTGCTTTTCCCCACAAATCGCCCGGTGTTGACATCGATGGTGACCATGGCTTCGGTCTGGTCGATGACAAAATAGGCTCCCTTTTTTATCCATACCTTTCGCTCCAGCATCTTTTCGATCTCCGGCTCGATATTATAAGCATCAAAGATGGGAACCTTCCCCTCATAAAGTTTCACCTTGAAACGCAGACTGCGAGCGATGGATCTGAGATAAGAGAGGATCTTTTTGTATTCCCTTTTGGAATCCACTATGACGCTATTCACCTCGGGGGTAAGAATATCTCGCATTATGCTGGAGACCATTCCAATATCCTTATAAAGCAAAGCTGGAGCTTTCTTCTTCTCCGCCTGCTTTTTTATTTTTTTCCAAAGCTTGACTAAATTTTTCATATCCGACTTGAGCTCTTTTCTATCCTTTCCTTCCGCCACGGTGCGGATGATGCATCCGAATCCCTCCGGCAAAAGCTCATAGGCTAATCTCTTCAGCCTTCTTTTCTCTGCCCAATGGGATATTTTTCGAGAGACCCCTACATGGTCCTCCCCGGGAACCAAGACGACATATCTTCCCGCCAGGGAAAGCTGAGTGGTTACCCGAGATCCTTTTGTTCCGATGGGCTCTTTGGTGACCTGAACAAAAATCTCCTGTCCCTCTTTTAAGATCTCCTGGATGCTCTGAGGAGGTTTTTTTCGCATATCCTTCGCCTCCTCCTCTTCCAAGAGCTCCGCCTCATAAAGAAGATCGAGCTGGCTTCTGAAATCTCCGATATCGGAGAAATGGAGAAAGGCGCTTTTGTCCAATCCGATGTCGACAAAGGCGGCCTGCATCCCTGGAAGAACTGCTTTGACCACCCCTTGATATATGTCCCCTACCATCCTTTCCTTCTCCGGACGCTCCACCAGAAGCTCCACCAACTTCAAATCCTCCAATATTGCCAGGCGGGTTTCGTATTCGGAGACGTTGATAATTATATCCTTCTGCAATTTTTTCCTCCTCTACTCCTTCCTCAGGGAAAGCGAGCCACCGTTTAAGATAAATGCCACTGCCTCTTTTAATTCATCCAAATCAAGTTGGGTATTTACACAGGGGCCATAAGGTCTTTGATTTAAAATACCGTAAACCGGAATGGGATAGGCATCCTGAATCCCTGAGGAAAGATCCCTCTCACAGGCAGCCGCCACGATCACGGTCGGCTTATTGTCCACAATCACCTTACGGGCTAAAGTTCCTCCAGTAGCAATACAAATGGAGGCATCATGTATTTCTCCCCATTGGAGGATTTCCCCGATCCTACATTTTCCACATCTACGACAATTATTTACGTTGGTGATCACCCTGTAAGGACAATCGTAATTCTGTAAACATTGAGGAAGAAGAATCAGGAGTCTATCCTTATTTATCCTTTTTTGAGTTGCCTTAAAAAGCGAATTATTCACCTCAATAAATGACTTTTGAATTTGATCTTTTGAAAGCCCAAAAACTTTCCCCAAGAGGAGATTGATAGGAAAGAGAACCTTCAGGGTGATCTGTTTCTCCCCATGTGGAAACAGAAAATCTTTTTCCAAAGCTGAAGATAATACGATTAAAAATAATCCTCCGGACACGGTGACCAAGAACAGGAAGATGAATATCTTGACCACCAAACTCAAGAAAGGGCTGATGGCATTAAGTCTTGGGGAGATCAAATACCAGAGAAGAGATACCAAGAGAATCAAAACCACCAAGCTCAAAATGGACAAAGAGAGAAAGCCCCATTTCTTTTTTGTCAAGAAATTTTCTATCACTTTTTAACCTTTAATTGTGTATTCAAAAATCGATCTTAGGTTGGTTTGTCAATTAAATAGCGATTGCATTTTTAGGTTTCGTTCTAGAAGGTTTCGGTTTAGGTTTAGATTCGACAAGCTCACTACAAGTCGGTTAGGTATCGTCTAAAAAGTTATGGTTATTCGTTTATCGTTTAAAATACAACGATACGAAAGCCGAGAGACGATTTATCCGCCAGAGGCGGATCTGCCTTTGGCAGACGATACGTGGCCGACTTGTAGTGAGCTTGTCGAATCTAAACCCAAACCGATCCTATGGATCCAAATTCGGACAAACGATAAACATAAAAATTCTAAGTGTCAGAACAGAGTTCTGACATCTCATAGTAAACAGGGTTCTGACACCTCAGAAATAATCTCTCTATCCTAACTTGTCACCCGCTTTGATTCTGTAGCCTCGAACAAACTCCGCGGCGGACATTTTTCTTTTGCCTTCGGGTTGCACCTCCAAAAAGTTTAAAATCCCCTTTTTGGTTTTCACCCAGATTTCTTCTTTTTTATCAGGCTCTACCACTTCACCAAAACCCTCGGAGAATGGGCTTTCGCCAATAACTGTGGCTTTGTAGATTTTCAGAATTTTTCCTTTATACGAAGTGAAAGCCGCGGGTAGGGGCGAAAGTCCCCGGATTTGATTCTTGATTTGGACCGCCTCTTTTGACCAATCTATTTGGCAATGCTCCGGGGTGATCTTGGGAGCGGGGGTGGCTTGGGCATCATCCTGTTTTGTGGGTCTGGCTTGACCTTTTTCGACCAATTCCAAAGTCTGGAGTAAAAAGTCTGCGCCCAAGTTTGCCATCCTATCATGCAATTCTCCAAAAGTCTCCTCCGCAAAAATCTCGATTTCTTTTTGCAGAATCAAATCTCCGGTGTCTACTTTTTTCAGGATAAAAAAAGTAGTCAAGCCAGTTTTGGTCTCGCCATTTATTAAGGCCCAATTGATGGGGGCGGCTCCCCTATATTTAGGCAGAAGGGAGGCGTGAAGATTTATGGTTCCCAATGGAGGTAAGGAAAAAATCCTTTCCGGCAGGATCCGAAAGGCTACCACCACCGAAAGGTCAAAAGTCAATTCCTTCAAAGCATAAAAAAAATCGTCCGACTTAAGGTTCTCTGGAGTAAAAATCTTCAAATTGTGCTTCTTGGAAAATTTTTACTCCAGAGAA
>Ga0315294_10001689_pt1 | contig 24138 bp, 20 predicted proteins | sample YL17G13_40_MG_FD_203626 | JGI IMG/M metagenome (GOLD analysis project Ga0315294, IMG submission 203626) | Sediment microbial communities from Yellowstone Lake, YNP, Wyoming, USA - YL17G13_40 | ecosystem: Environmental > Aquatic > Freshwater > Lake > Sediment | place: USA: Wyoming | collected...
TCCTACCGACCACAAACCCTACCGTCCAGGCCCGGATCATCCCTGGAGAAAAACCTTCAAGAAGACACGCCAAGACCGGACATTCCTATTGGGTCAGGACCCCGGACATTTCTAATGGGGCTTGACAGAGCGAGCCGCTCAGGCCCCGCCCTTGAACCTCGCCCAGTGCTCGGGCATGAGTTCGCGCGTGCGGGCCTCGAGTTCCTCGTCGCTGATCGTGGTCAGGCGGCCCTCGACCTCGTACTGGTCGATGACCCAGCGGGCGAGTTTGGCGCACTTGATCTTGCTTACGCGCTCGTCGCCCTTGAGGCCGAAGAACTCGTTCACCCAGTGGGCGACGCCGTCGGCGCCGCTCTTGTCGGTGATGGCGACGCGCGGCGGGCGGTTCAGGAGCGCCGCCGTGTCGAAAATGTTGTAGATGCGTTCATCCCGGCGCAGGCCGCCCGCGTGGATGCCCGCCCGGGTCGTGTTGAAGTTGCGGCCGGCGAAGGGGTAGTTGTCGGGGATCGGCAGGCCGATCGAGCGCAGGTAGTCGGCCAGGTCGGTGACGGCGGTCATGTCGATGCCGCAGAGGTCCCCCTTCAGGGCGATGTACTCGACGAGGGCGCCTTCGAGGGGCGGGTTGCCGGTCCGCTCGCCGAAGCCGAAGAGGGTCGTATTGAGGGCGTCGCAGCCGTAGAGCCACGCCGTCGCCCCGTTGACGTGGACCTTGTGGAAGTCGTTGTGGCCGTGCCACTCCAGGCGCGGCGACGGCACGCCGCACTCGCGGTTGAGTTTGTAGATGAGTTTCGGAATGCTGCGCGGCAGCCGCGCGCCCGGGTACGACAGGCCGAAGCCCATCGTGTCGCACAGGCGGATCTTGACGGCCTGGTCCTCGGGGACGCCGCGGCTCATCTCCATCAGCCGGTCCACGAAGGGCAGGACGAAGCCGTCGATGTCGGCGCGGGTGACGTCCTCCAGGTGGCACCGCGGCCGCACGCCCGCCTCGAAGGCGGCGGCGACGACCTCGCAGTAACTCTCGAGGCACTCGCGGCGGCTCTTGAACTTGAGTTTGTGGAAGATGTGGTAGTCGCTGCTGGAGGTCAGCATGCCCGTCTCGCGGAGGCCCGCCTCCTTGACGAGGCGGAAGTCGCCCTTGACGGCGCGGATCCAGCCGGTGCACTCGGGGTACGCGTGGCCGAGGGCGCGGCAGCGGTCGAGCGTCTCGCGGTCGTTCTTCGTGTAGAGGAAAAACTCGGTCTGGCGGACGACGCCGCGCGGCCCGCTCAGCCGCGCCAGGCCGTCGTAGATCCGCACCATCTGGTCGATCGTGTAGGGCGGGCGGGCCTGCTGGCCGTCGCGGAACGTCGTGTCCGTGATGTGGATGTCGCGGTCCTTGACGGCAGCGAAGTCGAACGCGACGGGCTTGCCGTCGATCGTCTCGACGACCTGGCCGTCCAGGTGGATGCGCGGCGGCAGGTCGTAGGCGAACGTGTCCTCCAGGAGGTTCGGCTCGGTCGCGTCGACCAGCGGGTGCTTCCTGGCGGGCTGGGTCACGGCGGGTCCTTTCGTGCCGCGCGCCGGGGGCGGCGCCATTCCTCGATGGGGACGCCCTGGCGCTTGCAGACCTGGGTGATGAACTCGACGGCCGCGCCCACCGTCTCGACGGACAGGGCCTCCTCCTCGTCCATCTCGATGCCGAACTCGACCTCGAAGCCGGCGACGAGTTCGACCGACTGGACGCTCTCGGCGCCCAGGTCGACGGTGAAGTAGTGCTCGGGCTTGATCTCGGCCGGGTCGACGTTGAGGACCCGGGCGGTGACGGCCTTGACGCGTTCCTCGACGGTTGCCATCTGCATGTCTCCTGGAGGTTCCCGGCGGGCCGCCGGCTACAGTTTGGTCATGGCGCGGCGGCCCTTCTTGATGAGGTCCTCGCGGCGGGCCTTCGACAGTTCGAAGACGGCGTCCCACATGGCCTCGTCCGCGGCCGTCCACGCGCAGCCGCGACGGTCCATGACGTGGCGGGCGGTCTCGTACTGCTTGCGCTTGCCGAACCCCTTCGTCACGACGCCCTCGAGAAGCCAGGCGAACGAGGGGATGAACTTCTGCATGGGCTTGCCGGTGGCCATGATGACGCACATGGCGCCGACGTAGGCCCCGGTGTTGAGGAAAGTGCCGATGGAGGTCTTCGTGTGGTCGCCGATGAGGCATCCGACCTTGTTCGAGCCCGTGTTGATGGGCAGGCGGCCGTGCATGATGACCTCGACGGCGGAGTAGTCGTTCTTGAGGTCGGAGTTGGTCGTCAGGGCGCCCAGGTTGACCCACTCGCCGACGTAGGCGTGGCCGAGGAAGCCCTCGTGATACTTATTCGTGTAGCCCTGAATGATGGAACATTCGACCTCGCCGCCGATGCGACACTCGGGGCCGATGGAGTTGCCCTCGTGGCACTTGGCGCCGTACAGGCGCGCCCCCTTGCCGATGTAGGCCGGGCCGACGATCCGCGTGAAGGGGTGGATCTCGGCCCGCTCGTCGATGTAAACCGGGCCCTCCGTCGCGTCGACGACCACCATCGGGTGCACCAGGGCGCCCGGCGCGACGTAGACGTCGCGCCGGCTGCCGCGCAGCGCGAAGGGCTCCTCGACGGTCCCCTCGACGCCGTGGCGCCCCGCGGCCGCAAAGTCGGCCGTCAACTGCTCGGGGTTCGCCAGCATCGGGTGCCAGACGTACTCCCACTTCGGGAGCGACGGCGTGACGTTCGGCAGGCGGGCCTTGGCGGCCGAGAGGAACTTGCCCACGTCCGTCGTCTTGAGGGCCCCGAGGTCGACCCGGGCGATGCGGGCGTAGAGGACCTGCCCCTCGGCGTCGACGGCGACCTCGCTCGGGCCCGTCGGCACGAGGTCGAGCACGTCGGCCTTCAGCCGGGGGTCGAGGATGAGCAGGTCGTCGCCGGCCAGGGTCGCGGGATCGTTGACGGGCCAGGTCGTCTTCGCCCGGTAGGCCTCGGCCATGTAGTCGGGGACGAAGCACGCGACGTCGGTCGCCCGGATGCGGGCCACGAGTTTCTCGGCCAGCGAGGTGATGCCGGTCCGGAGGTCCCAGATGGGGCGGCTGAGGGTGATCGGATGGAAGCGGCTGCGGATCTCTCGCGAGCGGTCCACGAGGATCAGTCGCATGGCGGCTTCCTTGCCTGGGCGGCAGCGTCCACGGGCGAGCGGACGCGGCCGGTCCACGGTCCTCGCCGGCCCCCGCGCCGGAAGCGACGGGAACATACCGGACGGCGGGGCCCCTGTCAATGCGCAAACGGGGCCGCCCGGCCGCCGGGGGCCCTGCCCGGCCGCGGGGTCACCAGTAGATGTAGCGCTGGAACTCGTTGCGCTCGCGCGGGGAGAGCAGGTCGATGTCGGGAATCAGGTAGCGGTTGTCGTCGAGGTCGATCAGGACCTTGCCGCGGCGGCCGTAGTCGAACGCGCGGTCGTGGCGCCAGGGCATGAGGAAACTGCGGTCGCCCTTGTCGGTCTCGACGTCCATGGCGACGAAGCCGAACTTCCAGCCGACGTGGCCGATGCGCGTGACGGTGTGGACGAAGTAGCGCCGCTCGAGGGCCTGGCGGACGAGGGCGGCGTCGGCCTCGGGGAACTCGGCGAGGTCGCGGATGATGCCGATCTCGACCTCCTCGTCGCCGCCCACGTGGATGAGCGAGATGTAGCCGGTCGGATGCGCGACGGGAAACGCGTAGGCCGCGTACACGCCCCCGTAGATCCGCTCCTTCAGGATCGTCACATGCAGCGCTTCGTGGGACCCCAGGTGGATGCGGCAGAAGTCGGGCGCGAGGAAGCGGATCTCGGTCTGGCTGATCGCGGGGGCGGCGGCGCCCGGGTTCGGGTTGTCGGCGGCGTCGGTCACCGGGCCATGTCCTTCCGGATGGCAAGGCCGTCCACGCTGCTCTCGCGCGACAGTTCCGTCTGGATCTTGACGAGGCGGTAATAGAGGCCGCCGAGGGCCATGAGTTCCTCGTGGCTGCCCTGCTCGACGATGCGGCCCTTGTCGACGACGAGGATGCGGTCGGAGTTCTTCAGGGTGCTGAGGCGATGGGCGATGGCGAGGGTCGTGCGCCCGGCGGTGACGCGGGCCAGGGCCTCCTGGATGAGGACCTCGCTCTCCGTATCGACGTTGCTCGTGGCCTCGTCGAGGATGAGGATGCTGGGGTCGTAGAGGAGCGCGCGGGCGATCGAGATGCGCTGGCGCTCGCCGCCCGACAGGCCCGCCCCGCGCTCGCCGATGTACGTGTCGTAGCCCAGGGGGTGGCGCATGATGAACTTGTGGGCGTTGGCGGCCTTGGAGGCGGCCAGGACGTCCTCGGCCGTCGCGTCGCGCATACCGTAGGTGATGTTCGAATAGATCGTGCCGCGGAAGAGGAACGGCTCCTGGAGGACGACGCCGACGCTGCGGCGGAGGTCGGCCGCGTCGAGGTCCCGGACGTCGATCCCATCAATCAGGACGCGCCCCTCGTCGACGTCGTAGAAGCGGGCGAGGAGGTTGATGAGCGTGGTCTTGCCGGAGCCGCTCTTGCCCACGATGCCCAGGTGCTCGCCGCGCTGCACCTCGAACGAGACGTTCTTCAGGACGGGCTCGTGGCGGTGGTAGCCGAACGTCACGTTCTCGAAGCGGATGTGGCCCTGGGAGGCGGGCAGGTGCTTGGCCTCCGTGGCGGCGGCAATCTGGGGCGTCGTGTCCAGGATCTCGAACGTCCGCTGGGCGGCCGTCAGGAACCGCGTCAGCCAGTCCGTCAGCGTCGTCATGTGCCACAGCGGCCCGTAGAACATCCCCTGGTAGGCGAAGAACGCCATCAGGGACCCCAGCGTGAGCGTGGGATGGTCCGAGCCGGCGCTCTGGATCACCTCCAGCCCGCCCACGTACCACACGATGGGGTTCCCGAGGCCGAAGACGAGCATCATCGCCGGGTTGAACACGCTCGTGGCGTACTGGACGCGGCGCTCGGAATCGCGGACGTAGCGGCTCGAGCGGCCGAAGCGCGTCTCCTCGTGGTGCTCCTGGCCGAAGGCCTTTACGACGCGGATGCCCGAGAGGATCGAGTTCAGGCTGTTCCAGAGGCGGCTGTTGGCGTCCCAGACGCGGAAGTAGCGCGGGTAGACGCGCCGCCAGTAGAAGATGCTCGACAGGATCACCAGCGGCGCGGGCACCAGCGTCCACAGCGCCAGCCGCCACGACATCGTGAAGAGCATGACGCACGTGACGACGGCCACCAGGACCTGGGCCAGGTAGCCGCCCGCCACGTTGCGCACCAGGTCGTTGAACGCGCCGGTGTCGCCGCCCGCGCGGCTGATGAGTTGGCCGATGCTGTGGCGGTCGTAGTAGTCGATGCTCAGTTGCGTCAGGCGCGCCAGCACCGTCTCGCGCATGTCGCTGGTGATCCGGGTGCCGACATACGTGGAGAGGCGGCCGTTGAGGCTGTCGCACAGGGCCCGCAGGACCGTGATGCCGAAGACCCCCGCCGCCAGGCTCAGCAGCCACAGCCCGCGCTCCTCCATCGGCATCGCGCGGGCCTCCGGCGTGGCGGGGTTGATCACCACGTCCACCAGGTACTTCGTCAGGAACGGCGGGACCATCATCAGGCCGATGCTCACCAGCAGGATCAGGATCATCAGCACGGCCCAGCCGGCGTACGGCCGCATGAGGCGCACCACGCGGGAGAAGATCGCCCCGCGGTTGATGCAGCGGCTGCACAGGTCGCCCTTGAACTCCAGGCTCATCCCGCACGTCGGGCACTTGCGGGGATTGAAGTCGTCCTCGGCCGAGACGGTCGTCTGCTCGCCGGCGATCCAGGCCTTCAGTTTGGCCGCCGCTTTGTGGAACAGGTCGGCCCGCGCGTTCGAGTAGGCGAGGACCTCGACGTAGATGCCCTCGACCAGGGCCTCGAGGAACCCGCCGCCCACGCCCTGGCGGTTGCGGATCTCCTTGATCGCGTCGCGGGCCAGGTTGATGCGGACGGCGCGGGGCCAGCGGTCGCGCGGCTGCGCGGCCGTGATGAGCCGATCCGGCATCGCCAGCAGGAAGACCTCGGCGTAGTTTCCCGCCAGGTCCACGTCGGTGTCGGTCGAGAGCCAGGCGTCCTCGGCCCGGACGCCCTCCCGGCGCAGCAGGTCCGCCAGGTCGGGGGGGACCTGGCGGCTCAGCAGTTGCGAACGGCCTTGTGCCATCCCTCGAGAACCTCGACGGGCGAGGGGCCGCGAATCGCCCGCGTCGCCTCACCCGGTCGCACGCGCTGTGCACTCCGGCGCCGCAAGTGCGCGCCGCGTACCCTGGACGGCCGGGGACGCGCCCGCCCGGCCGCATCGGTGACCCCTATATCACGAACCGGCCCCGGGGGCAAGCAGGAAGTCTGCCGGCCGCGCGCCGCCTTTTCGCTGGCCCCCGCCCCGCCCGCGCCGGTAGGGTATCCGCGAAGGGGCGCGGCAGGGGAACCCATGACACGAACGCTGAAGTGCCTCGCGGCAGCAGGCTTGGTCCTGGCGATCGGCGTCACGGTCCACGCCGCCGTCTGGATCACGCCCGACTGGCCGGGCGGCAAGGCGCCCGAGTTCCCGCCCGTCCCGCTCTACTGGTTCCAGGTCGCCCAGTGCCCCGTGGTCTACCGGGCCGAGATCGACATCCCCAAGGGCGTCGACCGCGCCACGTGCCTCCTGCGGACGAGCGGCTGGGCCTACGTCTACGTCGACGGGCGACCGGCGTACGGCTGGGCGCCGCGCCCGAAGACCGACAAGGCGCCCGAGGTCCCCGCCGACTGCGGCCGCGTCCACCCGGTGGACCTGAGCGACCGGCTCGCGCCCGGCCGCCACGTCCTCGCTGTGAGCGCCCCGGCGGACGGTTTCGTCCTGGACGGGGCGCTGTGGGCAGGGCCGAAGCGTGTCGCCCCCCTGGCGACGGACGCCCGCTGGACCGTCCGCAAGTTCCCGCCCACGACGATCCTGGAGGACGAGAAGTTCCTGGCGCCCGGCTACCGGGGCGAGGCCGCGCCCGTCAAGTCCGCCGACGCCTGGACCGCCGACGACGACGCCCTGGCCGTCGCCTATGCCCAGGCGCTCCTCGCGCGGTCTCGCGCCGATCTCGACGACGCCGCCTGGCAACTCGACCTCCTCATCGAGAAGGGCATCTACCTGGCCGACGGGGCCGCGCATGGCTGGTGCGGCCCCCTGCGGCTCGACCCGAAAGCGGTCGCCCAGGCGCGGGAACTCCGGAGCGAAGCGAACGGCCTGGCGCACGAGGTCGACGCCTTGGCCGCGCGCGAGATCGGCGGCGCCGCGAGCCTGCGCGAGGCCCTGCCCGCCCTGCGCCGGGCCGCCCAGCGCGTGTACGAACTCGTCGCCCGCACGAGCCAGGTCTGCGGCAGCGCTGCCGCCGCCGACTCGTCCAAGGCCGCCGAGTTGATCGCCAAGGTGGTCCAGGTCACGGGCAGCGCCCTCCAGAAGGCGCCCTCGTGGGAGACCGTCTACGAGGGCCGCCTCGGCCACGCCGTCAACCGGCTCAACGAGAGCCGCTACGACCGCCTCGGCTGGATCGACCATCCCGCCCTCGCCGACAGCGACCTCGCGCGCTGGGGCGTCCGCATCAACCCCGTCACCGGGCCCACCACCGCCTACGCGCCCGAGCAATGGCGCTTCTCCACCGACCCGGACGGCGCGGGCCAGGCGGAGTTGCGCTGGTCCATCGGGTACAACGTCGAGACCCAGTGGGCCACGATCCGCGCGACGAAGAGTTGGACCGACGACCCGCGCTTCGCCGGGTACGCGGGCGCGGCCTGGTACCGCGCGCGGCTCCAGGTGCCCGCCGAGTGGGCCGGCTGCGGCATCGTCCTCACGGTGCCCGTGCGCGGGGGCGTGCGGCTCTGGTTCAACGACCAGGAGATCGAGGCCGACGCCTCCAAGCCGGGCGACGAGCGGCGCACCTTCGGCGTCGAGGCCAAGCACGTCGCCTGCGGCGGCGAGAACTTCCTGGCCGTCCGCGTGGCGGCCGCCGGCGAGAAGCGCGGCCTCGTCGGGCGCGTCGAGGCCCGCTGCCCAGCCCTGGAAGGCGCCGCGGCCAAGACCGCACCGCCCGTCGCCGTCCTCGCGACATCCCTGTCGCCCTCCGTCGTCCTCACGCCCGAGACCGACCTTCTTGAGATCCGCCACGCCGGGAAGGCCCGCCTCTTCGTCCCCGCCGCCGACCGGCCGTTTGCCGAACGCGAGGGCTGGGCCGCGGCCGACGGCCCCAAGCCCATCGCCAACTGGATGCTCCTCTGGCTCGCGCCCGCCACGGCGGCCGCCACCGAGCGGCCCATCCTCCTGGTCTTCCAGGACACCCCCGTAGCCGTCACGTGCGCCGAGGGCCTGACACGCATCCGCCTCGCCGCCAAGGGCGGCCGCGTCGTCGCCGTCCGCCCCTGGGCCAAGGCCGAGCCGCCCGACACCGACACCGACGCCGAGAAGATCCGCGAGGCCGTCGCCCTCTGGTCCCGCGCGGCCCTGGCCGTGCCCGTCAACTACATGAGCGTGACGCGGGTCCTCAAGCCGGGCGAGCCCATCGACGACATCTCCATCGACCATGTCCCCGCCGGGCCCGTCCTCGGCCAGACGGTCGTCTACGACTACCTGGAGACGAAGGACGCGTGGAAGACCGAGCCCCTGAAGGTCGCCCCCCTGCCCGCCTTCTGCTCGTACGCCATCGACTGCAAGTTCCGCGGCCTGGAGGTCGACGAGGCCGCCCGCGTCGAGGCCCTCCAGGACGGCGGCCTCCTCGCGCCCTACCGGGCCCTGCGCGGCGCCGACCGCGCCAGTTACCGCTACCCGGTCGAGCCCTACCCGCGCTTCGTCGGCTTCACGAGTTGGATGTTCAGCGGCGTCGACACGGGCGTCCCCGGCAACCGGCGGGAGATCGAACTGGCGGCCGCCGCCGGCGCCAACAGTTACCGCCCCCAGCACAACTGGTCCGACGAGTTGCCGCCCAAGGGCATGTGGCCCGCCGACGAGCAGCGCACCCGCGTCCGCATCATGGCCGACGCCTGCAACGCCTTCGGCGTCAACTACATGAACAACATCGACCAGACCCTCGGAAAGAAGCAGGAGTACGTCCGCGAGCACTACGCCGCCTTCATGGACGAGGTGGGCGCCCACTACGAGAAGATCGCCCGCCAACTGGCGGACCGCCCCTTCTGGGCCGTCGCCTACGACCTCATCAACGAGCCCTTCGACCACAAGCACGCGGCCTACAACCCGGCCATGAAGGAACTCACCCGCCGCGTGCGGGCCATCGACCGGCGGCACCTCTGCTACATTGAGCCCTGCGAGGCCTGGGGCGCGGTCCAGCAACTCGACCTCATCGAGCCCACGGGCGACCCGCTGACCGTCTACAGTTTCCACGACTACAACTTCCGCCTCTCCAAGCCCACCGACCGCTGGCCCACGCTCGAGCGCGACGTCCGGAATATTCACCAGATGTGGCTCCCCGCGTACCTGTTCGCTATCCGCCACGGCACCGCCATGCACTGCGGCGAGTTCGGCGGGTTCCGCCCCGAGACCGACGCGTCCTTCGCGCAGACCCACCTCATGAACGAGTTCTTCCGCATCTTCGACCAGTTCGGCATGCATCACCATTATTACTCCGGCCGCGAGGTCTACGCCCGCCTGGCCGACGGCAGCCTCCGCCCGAGCAACGTCCTGCGGGCCTACCAGGCCTACGCGGCCGACCGCTCCGTCAACGCCACCTATCCCGGCTGGCCGCGGCCCGCCCCTACCGCGCCCGCCGAGTAGCCTCGCCCGTCCCGCATCTGCCCATGCCCCCGACTGAAGTCTCCCGGCGAATCACCCAATCCGCAGGCCAGACGCCTCACGCCCCACGCACCTGACCAGAACCTCCACCGCCTTCGCGCCACCCGGGTACATCGTCGATTACGGCGCGTACCCGGACCAGCGGAGGCAGTATTTCACGCTGCGCGATGCGCGGGCGACCTTGGCGCGGGCGGCACCGGGGACCGGCAAGGAGGGGGCCATCCAGGCGGGCCTCAAGGCCCTCGCCGACGCGCACCTGGCGCGCGAGTGGAAGCGCGACGACGGGGCGGTGATGCAGGCGGGCCGGTGCCTGATCGATGCCGGCTACGTGCCGGACACGGTGTACCTCGCTATCCGCCGCAGCGGACGCGCGGCTGGCGGTCGCGATGGGCGACCGGGGATGCCTGAGCCTGTTCGGCCCGGCTGCTCCTGCTTCGCAGCAAAGCGCTGCTTCGCAGAGTAGCACCGGACGGGCGGGCAAGGATGCCCGGCTGCACGAACTTCTGGCTGAGCATGTGACCCGTTCGGAGCGGTGGACGGACCTGACCGGGCAGTATGGGACGGTGCGCGAGTGGTTGATGTTGCCGAGCCGATCCGACAACCACTGGCTCGATTGCCTGGTGGGCTGCGCGGCGGCGGCCTCGATGCTGGGCGTCTCGCTCTTTCGCGGCGCGACGCCGAAGAAGGTCAAGCGGAAACGGAAACACGTTGCCTACCTGCCCTGAAATGGGTCCAGATTCGGATAGGAGAAGACGCGATGGCAAGGAAACACCCTGGAAGGCCCAAGGGGAGCAAGAACGCGGTGGACGTGGTCGTGGTGGAGCGGTCGCACTGTCCCAAGTGCGGCAGCGCCCGCCGGAGCGAGTATTGGGGCCGCACGGCCCAGAAGTGCTCCGGCCTCCGTGCCGATGCTACTCTGCGACCCTGCTCTGCGAAGCCCGCTACGCAGGGCGAAGCAGAGAGTAGCGGTGCTTCTTCGCTACGAAGCACGAGCGGCACGCCCTACACTGCCATAGTGCGCCGCCGGTGCCGGTGCCTGGACTGCGGCCAGGTGAGAATCGACAAGGAATACGCCTAACGGTGCGGATCAGGCACGGCTACTTGCCGTCGCCTGCATCTGCTTGTTCGGCCAGTTTCTCGACAACGGCCATCGCCTCTGTCAATCCCATGTTGTGGATTTGGCGGCACATCTTAATGGCCAAAAGCTTCTCCCCGGCCTTCACGAGGCGCCTCAAGTCCTCGTCTGTCGGAATCTGGCCAAGAGGTGGCCACACGCCGCGCGCTCTCGCTCGTTGAATCTGCTGTCGCGTTTGAATAGTCCCAATGGCCCAAGCAAGCACGACTATCGCAACTAACGACACCGCAACTGCGTCGAGTAAATCCTTCATATCTGCGTACATATTGCCTCCTGCTCCGCCGAACGGCGCCTGCGGACCATGCCGCGCTTCGCGGCGTGGTGTTCGACCGCCTTGTTCGCCGCACTGCGCCGTCCAGCAAGACGCCAGACGCTCCAGTTATTCCTTTGCCCCGCCCTTCCTGAGAAGGTCAGCTACGTCGTCTTTCTTTCCCTCCAGCGCCACCGCCAGCGGCGTCCGGCCGTTCCGGTCTATCGCTTTCACGTCCGCACCACCTGCGATGAGGACCTGAGCGACGTCGGCGTGCCCCGACCCGGCCGCCTTGTGTAGCGGTGTCGCACCGGTCACGTCCGTCGCGTTTGTCTTGGCGCCCTTGGATAGCAGAAACTTGGCCATGTCCGCCTTGCCTTCCTCCGCGGCGGCGTGAAGAGGAGTACTGCCGAGTTGAGGGTGGCTGGCGTTCACGTCGGCCCCTTGGGCCATCAGGAACTCGGCCATGTCCACGTGGCCGCCCTGGGCGGCAATGCAAAGGAGGGGGTAACCGTGGGGCGCCAGGGCGGTAACGTTCACGCCTTCCGCCCGCATCGCCTCCATCTGCGCTCTATCCCCCCTGAGGACCGCGAAGAATGCCTTGCTTTCGTGGTCCTCCATCGTGGCGCCGCGAGCCAGCAGAAGGTCGGCGACCGCCGAGTGCCCGGCCTCCTTGGCATACGCCAGCGGCGTCTTGAACTCGGTGTCTCCCCGGTTGACCTCGGCGCCCTTGTCCAGAAGGAGTCGCACCATGTCTTCGCGGCCGTTCTGGGCAGCCCACAACAGGGGGCTTCCGTTCCAGGCGTCCACGTCGGCCCCGCTGCGAATCAGCAGCTCGACCATCGCCGGGTTGCCCTGCTGGACGGCCAGCACCAGCACCGGCGTGCCCGCGGAGTCACGTTCGATGAGCGCCCTCTTGTCATCCTTGAGGATGGCCTCGGCCTTGGCGACGTCGCCGGACACCACGGCCTTGTAGAGGCCGCTCGTATAGAGCAGCATCGTTCGCTCATACTCGGCCTTGCGATGGTAATCGGCATACTGGACACTCCCCAGCGCGCCGAGCGGAACGACGAAGGCGGCCGCCAGGCCCACGAGCAACGTCACGCGCACCCAGCGCGGCAGCTTCCTGCGGGCCACCACGACCAGCAAGACCGTGCCAAGCAACAGCGGCAGATCGAAAACCACAAGCGCCGCAAACCCATAGAAGTACACGCCCAGCGCCCCTATGCGGCAGGTCTCGCCCATCAGGTAAAGCAGCGCGTGGTACACCGCGAGGCCGCCGAAGACCAGCGCGATCACGTCCCCAACCCCCACGATTACGGCACACACCACGGAGAGGACTCGGAATCGAACAACTTTCTCTTCCATAGCACACCCCCCAATTGATCCGAATTGTTCAGGCGCGCTCCCGGTCCCGCCGCAGAACCACGGTGACCGGCACGCCGAGCCGCCCTGCCTGCAGCGACACTATCCCATGAGAATGGCGGGTTCGCCAATAGAATCCCAATCCAGAGTTGACGGCCACTCCCAAAGTCGTATAGATCAGGTGACGGACAAGTGAATACCGCCCCGAGGAACAGGGCCGGCCAGCCCTGAGTTTTCGGCGACGAAAACGAAGCCCACTGAACTGTGCACAGCGGTTCGGTGGGCTTCTTCTTTGGGGCACCCTTGGCAGGACGAGCGATGGCGACGTTCGCGGAAACAATGCTTTCAAAGTACGAGACGCTCCTCCAGACGAGCGCGGGCCTCGACACTGTCTCGGTGGACGGCCAGTCGGTGCGGTATGTGGACCTGGAGGCGAAGTGCCGGCGCTTGAAGCGCGAGGTCGCCCGCGAAAAGGGCCAGCGGCCTCAGGCGGCGAGCATCAACCTGGCTCGTGCTACGTAGCGAAGCAGCATCGCTACTTCGCAGAGTAGCAGTGGATTCTGATGGCGGGATTCCTGCACAAGGCGAGGCGTTACCTGTTCGGCTACGACGCCGTCGAGTCGAAGAACCTCCGGCAGGCGCCGACGGGCCGCCTCCGCTCCGAGATCGGTCGGCACGTCCGCCGCGTTCGGGTACGGAACGGTGGTCCTCCAGTCGGGCGAGGACGACGGCCTGGCGACCGCGTGGGTGGCCGACGTCGTCCGGCGCATCAGGGCCGAGACGCCGCTGGCCGTGACCTTGAGCCTGGGCGAGCGGCCCGAGGCCGACTTGGCCGCCTGGCGCGAGGCCGGGGCCGACCGCTACCTCCTGCGCTTCGAGACCGCGAACCGCGCGCTCTACGACCGGATCCACCCGCCCCGGCCCGGCCGCCGGTCGGACCGCCTGGCAATCCTGCGCACGCTGCGCGACCTGGGGTACCAGATCGGGAGCGGCGTCATGGTCGGCATCCCGGGCCAGACGGTCGACGACCTGGCGGACGACCTGGAGACGTTCCGCGCGCTGGACCTCGACATGATCGGACTCGGGCCCTACCTGGCGCACCCCGCCACGCCGCTCGGCCGCCGGCCGCCCGGCGGCGCCGACGCCGACCAGGCGCCGAACACGCAGGCGATGACGTGCAAGATGCTCGCGCTGGCGCGGCTCCTCTGCCCCCGCGCGAACATCCCCAGCACGACGGCCCTCGCCACCCTCAACCCGGAGGGCGGGCGCAAGTCGGGCCTGCGGCGCGGGGCGAACGTCGTCATGCCCAACCTGACGCCGACGAGGCGCCGCGCCCTGTACGCGATCTACCCCGGCAAGGTCTGCGCACGCGAGGACCCGGTGACGTATCACGCGCGCTTGATGGAAATGCTGCGGCGGCTCGGCCGGACGGCCGGCGCCGGGCGCGGCGACTCGCCGCGATACGCCGGGGCCCAGGCCGCCGGCCCGGTGGGGGGATAGAGGGAGACTCATGCGTGCCCTGGCAGACATGACGCTGAGCGACGGCGCGGTCGACTTCGTCGACGACGCGCACCTGGAGGCCCTGGTGGCGGGCGCGCGGCCCGACCCTGTTCGCGTCCGCGAGGTCATCGCCAAGAGCCTCGCCAAGGAGGCCCTCACGGTCGAGGAGACGGCCGCCCTGCTGGCCACCACCGATCCGGACCTCGTCGAGGAGATCTTCGAGGCGGCCCGCGACCTCAAGCGGCGCGTCTACGGCAACCGCATCGTCCTCTTCGCCCCGCTCTACGTGGGCAACCTGTGCGTGAACGACTGCCGGTACTGCGGGTTCCGCCGGTCGAACCCGGAGGCCCTCCGGCGAACGTTGAGCGGCGAGGAACTCCGCGCCGAGGTCGCGGCGCTCGAGCGGGTCGGGCACAAGCGGCTGATCCTCGTCTTCGGCGAGCACCCGCGCTACGACGCGCGCAGGATGGCCGACTGCGTCCGGACGGTGTACGACACCCGCGCGGGCCGCGGCGAGATCCGGCGCGTCAACCTCAACGCCGCCCCCCTCGACGGCGAGGGCTACCGCATCGTCAAGGAAGCCGGCATCGGCACGTATCAAATCTTCCAGGAGACCTATCACCACGCGACGTACGCCCGGGTGCACCCCCCGGGGACGCGCAAGGCCGACTACCTCTGGCGCCTGGACGGGCCGAGCCGCGCGATGGAGGCCGGCTGCGACGACGTCGGCATCGGCGTCCTGTTCGGCCTGGCCGACTGGCGGTTCAAGGTGCTGGGCCTCGTGTCGCACGCGCGGCACCTGGCGGCGCGGCACGGCGTGGGGCCGCACACGATCAGTTTCCCGCGCCTCCGGCCTGCCTCGGGCGTCGAGATCGCGCAGGACCGCCTCGTCGGCGACGACACCTTCAAGCGCCTGGTGGCGATCCTGCGCCTCGCGGTCCCGTACACGGGCCTCATCCTGACGGCGCGGGAGCCGGCGCTCTTGAGGCGCGAGGTGATGGCCTTCGGCGTCTCGCAGATCGACGCCGGCAGCCGCATCGAAATCGGCGCCTACACCGAGGCGGGCGACGCCCAGGTCATGGAGCGCGAGCAGTTCACCCTTGGCGACGTGCGGCCGCTCGACCAGGTGATCCGCGAACTGCTGGCGGACGGGTACGTCCCGAGTTTCTGCACGGCCTGCTACCGCATCGGCCGCACGGGCGAGCACTTCATGGAGTACGCCATACCCGGGTTCATCCAGCGGTTCTGCACGCCGAACGCTCTGGCGACGCTCCAGGAGTACCTCGCGGACTACGCGTCGCCCGAGACGCGGGCGGCGGGCGAGCGCGCGCAGGCGGCCGAACTCGCGAAGATGGGCGACTCGAAGGCGCGCACGGCCTGCGAGGACCGCCTCCGCCGCATCCGCACCACCGACGCGCGCGACCTTTACGTCTGACCGGCGAGGCCCCCATGAGCGGATACCGAAAAGAGCGAGACCTGCTGGGCGAACGGGACGTCCCCGCCGACGCGCTGCACGGCATCTACACCGTGCGGGCGCTCGAGAACTTCCCCCTGGCCCGGCGGCCCGTCCACCCCGCCCTGGTCCACGCCTACGGCGCCGTGAAACTCGCGTGCGCCCGGACGAACCACGAACTCGGCCGATGGGACGACGCGACGTTCGCCGCCATCGAGGCCGCCTGCACCGAGATGATGGAGGGGATGCTCGACGCCCACGTCCCGGTCGACGCGCTCCAGGGCGGCGCGGGCACCTCGACCAACATGAACGTCAACGAGGTCCTCGCGAACCGGGCCCTGCAACTCATGGGCCGGCCCCTGGGCGACTACGCCGCGCTCGACCCCGTGGACGACCTCAACCTTCACCAGTCCACCAACAACACGTACCCGACGGCCCTGAAGGTGGCGGCCATCCAGCAGTTGCGCGCGCTGGAGCGAGAGGTCGTGGCGCTCCTGGAGGCGTTCCAGCGGAAGGAACGCCAGATGGCCCACGTCGTCAAGATCGGGCGGACCCAGATGCAGGACGCGGTGCTGACGACCCTGGGGCGCGAGATGTCCGCCTACGCCGAGGCGTTCGCCCGCGATCGCTGGCGCATCTACAAGTGTGAGGAACGCCTGCGCGTCGTCAACCTCGGCGGCACCGCCATCGGGACGGGCCTCGCCGCGCCGCGCCGGTACATCTTCCGGGCAATCGAGCACCTGCGGGAGATCACGGGCCTCGGCCTCGCCCGCGCCGAGAACCTCGTCGAGGCCACCCAGAACGCTGACGTCTTCGTCGAGGTAAGCGGCATCCTGAAGGCCCTCGCCTCCAACCTCCTCAAGATCGCCGGCGACATCCGCTTCCTCTCCTCGGGCCCCGACGCGGGCATCGGCGAACTCGTGATCCCCGAACGCCAGGCCGGCTCGTCGATCATGCCGGGCAAGGTGAACCCGGTGATCCCGGAGGCCGTCTCGCAGGCCGCGATGGCCGTCATGGCAGGCGACCAGGCGATCACGACGGCCTGCTCGCTGGGCAGCCTGGAACTCAACCCGTTCCTGCCCCTGGTGGCCGATGCCCTGCTGGGGAGCCTCGACCTCCTGGCCCGCGCGTGCACGATCTTCCGGAAGTTCTGCGTCGAGGGCCTCGAGGCGAACGAGGCCCGCTGCCGCGCGGGCGTCGACAGCGCGACGGCCGGCCTCACGGCCCTGGTGGAGCGGATCGGCTACGAGGCCGCCACCGCCGTGGCCGCCCAGGCCCGGGCCACCGGCCGCAGCGTCAAGGCTGTGGCCGTCGCCCGGGGCCTGGTGACCGAGGCCCAGTTCACGGCCCTGGTGGCGCCCGAGGCGGTGACGCGGCTGGGGTCGCCCCCGCCGCCGCCGAAGGAGGGCGACGCGACGTGAGGAACACGCCCAAGGGCTTTCGCCTGCACATCGGGATCTTCGGCCGGCGGAACGTCGGCAAGTCGTCGCTCCTGAACGCATTGACGCGGCAGCAGATGTCGATCGTCTCCGACGTGGCCGGCACGACGACCGACCCGGTCGAGAAGCCGATGGAACTGCTGCCCGTGGGGCCGGTCCTCTTCATCGACACGGCGGGCATCGACGACTTCGGCGCGCTGGGCGAGATGCGCGTCGCGCGGACGCGCCAGGTCTTCGACCGGACGGACGTCGGCATCGTCGTCGCCGAGGCGGGCGCGTGGAGCGCGTTCGAGGACGCCATCCTCGACGAACTCCGCCGCCGCGAGGTCCCCGTGATCTGCATCTTCAACAAGGTGGACCTCGCGCGGCCGCGGCCCGAAGTCGTCGAGCGCCTCAAGGCCGCCAAGGTCCCGTGCGTCGAGACGGTCGCCAGCCGCGGCGAGGGCATCCTGGACCCCCGCAAGGCGCTCATCCGGACCGCCCCGGACGAGTTCATCAACGCCCCCGCGATCCTCGGCGACCTCGTGCCCGCGGGCGAACTGGTGGTCCTCGTCGTCCCAATCGACCTGGAGGCGCCGAAGGGGCGGCTGATCCTGCCCCAGGTCCAGGCCATCCGCGACGTGCTGGACACCGACGCCTACTGCATCGTCGTCAAGGAGCGGGAACTCCGCGACGCGCTCGACCGGCTGAAGCGGCCGCCGGCCCTCGTCGTCACGGACTCGCAGGGGTTCCTCAAGGTGGCGGGCAACACGCCGGACGACGTCCCGATGACGTCGTTCTCGATCGTCTTCGCGCGGTACAAGGGAGACCTGGCGGAGTCCGTCCGCGGCGCCGTCGCCATCGAGCGCCTGCACCCCGGCGACCGCATCCTCATCGCCGAGGCCTGCTCGCACCACCCCATCGGCGAGGACATCGGCCGCGTCAAGATCCCCCGCTGGCTCATGCAGTACGTCGGCGGGAAACTCGAGGTCACGTCCACCCAGGGACACGACTTCCCGGAGGACCTCTCGCCCTATCGCCTGGTCGTCCACTGCGGGGGGTGCATGTAGAACCGCCGGGAGATGCTGTCGCGAATCCTCCGCTGCCGCAAGGCCGGCGTCCCGATCACGAACTACGGCCTGGCAATCGCCTACTCGCTGGGCATCTTCGAACGGGCGCTGCGTCCGTTCCCAGCGGCGCTCGACGTCTACCACGAGGTCGCGCGGGCCGCGCGCCGCGCGTGACGCGCCCGCGGCCGCGCCGTCACGCGTTCATCCGCCAGATCGCCAGGTTCAGCGCCCCCGCGAACGTGCCCCACGCCAGGTACGGCACCAGGAGCAAGCCGGCCGCGCGGCTCTCCCGGAAGAAGGCGATGACCGTCGCGAGGAGGACGCACCAGAGGGCACAGAGTTCGACGAACGCCGGGCCCGGCATCCGCAGGCCGAAGAAGAGGCCCGGCCACGCGGCGTTGAGGGCGAGTTGCAGGCCGAAGAGGCCGAGCGGCAGGCGGGCCTCCCGCAGGCCCCCGCGCCGCCAGACGAGCCACGCGGCGGCAGCCATCGTCAGATAGAGTACAGTCCATACCGGCCCGAAGACCCATCCCGGCGGGGTCCAGTCGGGCTTTTGGAGGGAGGGGTACCAGTCCGGCGGCGTCCGGGACATGAGCGCGCCGCCCACGCCGGCCGCGGCGAAGCAGACGACCGCAAGGGCAACAAGGCCGAGCGCCGACCGGAAACGCGTCATGGCTGCCTCCTTGCGGGGGGCGCTAAGCCCCCGGCGCGTACCGCTCAAGATACCCCCGCACGCGGACCTTGCGCCGCGTGTTCTCGGAACTCATGTACCGCACCGTGCCGAAAACGGCGCGCCGCGGGCCCCACGGCCGGTCGTAGCGGCCGAGGATCCAGAGGATACCCGAGTAGGAGTTCGGGTCGCAGCCGTCCAGGGCGTAGCGGTTATTGAGGTCGATCATCACGTCGAGCGCCGCTTCCGGCGAGCGGGACCACTCGAGGATCTTCTTCCCCCAGAGCATCCGAAGGTAGTTGTGCAGGCGCCCCTCGCAGACGAGTTGACCTTGCGCGGCGTTCCAGAGGCGGTCGTGCGTGCAGGCGGCGGCCAGGCGAGCGCGGGCGTAGCGGTAGGGCCGCCGGTCGCGGGCGTGGTCGGCCAGGGTCCGCCGGGCCCACGCCGGCAACGATGCCCAAGCGTCGTAGTCGTCGCAGCGGGACGCGAAGTTGTAGCCGAGTTCGCGCCAGGTGACGAGTTGGTCGAGAAACGCCTCGGCGCCCGGGCCCATGACCCACCAACCTTCGCGGCCGCCGGTGGCCTTGGCCGCAAGGCGGTCCGGGGACCAGCCTTCCCGGGCGGCGAGGGCCGCAAGGACCTCGTGCGGCGAGACATGGCCGAAGTGCAGGTACGGCGCCAGGCCGCTCGTGGCGTCGTCGTCGGGGTGGTTGCGGCGGTCGGCGTACTGGTCCAGGCGCCTGTCGAGGAACCGCCGGAGGGCCGCCCTCGCGGCCGCGCGCCCGCCGCGGACCGGGGCCGGCGCGACGCCGTGGTCGATTGGCACGGCCGCCAAGGCCTTCGCGTCCCCCGCGAGGAGCGCCTCAGTCGCCGGCGGCCAGCGGCGCGTGATGCTCGGCGGCAAGCCGCGGAGCGGCTTGAGGTGCACTCGCAACAGGGGATCGGCCCGCGGCGGCTCGGCGAGGTGCTCCGGCAGGTGATTCTGGAGGAACCGACGGAACGCGAAGGCCGTCGCAAAGACCCGGTCAGCCGCCAGGAGGGGCAAGAGGCCGCACGAATCGGCTTCTTCGAAGCGACAAGGAACGCGCCCGGCCACGCGGGCCGCCAGCCGCCGGTCCGGACGCATCGGGAACTCGTCCGTGACGACAAGGCACGCCTCGGCGGCCAGGGCCTCCACGAGGCCGTCACCGGCACCGGGCGAGGGCTCGACGTACGGATAGTACCGGACGCCCCGCGCCCGCAGGCGGCGGGCCGTGTCGGCCATGCCATCGAGAACGAAGCGATGGCGGCGATCGCTCGCCCACGGGTCGCCCAGGCGGAGGTCTTCGAAGACGAGGAGCGGGACGCCGAGGGCCTTGGCCCGCTCGACCGCCCGGTCGAGGCCGTAGTTCCACGCGGTGCGCCGGGCCGCGCGCGTCCAGTAGAGGACGTAGCGGCCGCCGGGGCGCTCGGGCGCCTCGTTGCGCAGATGGAGCCGCAGGTCGGGGATCGCGCTCATGGGGCCGCTTTCAGCACCCGCTGTGCCGCCCTATTGTACCACGGACGTCGCGGGAAGGAACGCCGGGCGTTCCCCGAGGGATGAGTCCGTCGTGCCGTTTCTTGACACCCTGTCGGGCCGTGGTAGAATCGCGTTTCCAGGCCCATTTGCGGGAGGCACAAGGGATGGCCAAACAGCAGGTCGGGCTCGTGGGACTCGCCGTCATGGGCCAGAACCTGGCCCTGAACATCGCGTCAAAGGGCTTTTCGGTCGGCGTCTTCAACCGCACGGGGTCCAAGACGGAGGGGTTCGTCGCGGGCCCGGCCGCCGGGAAGCCGATCGTCGGCACGTTCAGCCCCCAGGCGCTGTGCGACGCGCTCGAGCGGCCGCGGCGGATCCTCCTCATGGTCAAGGCCGGGGCGGCGGTCGACGAGATGATCGCCCGGATCCGCCCGCACCTCGCGCGCGGCGACCTCCTGATCGACGCCGGCAACTCGTTCTTCGCCGACACGGAGCGGCGCGAGGCCGACCTCGCCCGCGACGGCATCCTCTACATCGGCACCGGCGTCTCCGGCGGCGAGGAAGGCGCCCTCCGGGGCCCCTCCATCATGCCTGGCGGCACGCCCGAGGCCTACGCCCTCGTCCGCGACGTCCTCGAGAAGATCGCCGCCCAGGTCGACGGCCCGTGCTGCGCCTACATCGGCCCGCGCGGCGCCGGCCACTACGTCAAGATGGCCCACAACGGCATCGAGTACGGCATCATGCAGTGCATCGCCGAGACGTACGACCTACTCGGGACCGTCGCCGGCCTCGACGCCTCCGCCCAGAGCCGCATCTTCCGCAGGTGGAACGCCGGCAAGATGGGCGGCTACCTGGCGGAGATCACCGTGGCCGCCCTCGCCCGCACCGACCCCGACACAGGCCGGCCCCTCGTCGACCTCATCCTCGACCAGGCCGGCCAGAAGGGCACCGGCAAGTGGGCGAGCCAGAACGCGCTGGACCTGGGCGTCGCGATTCCGACGATCGACATGGCCGTCGAGGGCCGCATCCTCTCGGCCTTCAAGCAGGAGCGCGCGGCCGCGTCGAAGGTCCTCAAGGGGCCCGTCCCGCGCCGCCGCCCCCGGAAGGACGACCTGGTGGCGGCCTGCGGCGACGCGCTGTACCTGGCGATGATCGCCTGCTACGCCCAGGGCATGGCCCTTCTGCGCGAGGCGTCGAGGGAGTACCGCTACGACCTGCGGCTGGCCGAGATCGCCCGCATCTGGAAAGGCGGCTGCATCATCCGCTCGAAACTGCTCGTGCCGATCACCGACGCCTTCAAGCGGAACGCCGACCTGCCGAACCTGCTCGTGGACCGCGCCTTCGCGCGGATCGTCAACGCGAAGTCGGCGGCCCTGCGATCGGTCTGCTGCGAGGCGGCCCGCGCGGGCGTGCCCGTCCTGGGCCTGGGGTCGGCCCTCGGCTACATCGACTCCTATCGGCGCGACCGGCTGCCGCAGAACCTCACGCAGGCCCAGCGCGATTACTTCGGCGCCCACACCTACAAGCGGATCGACAAGAAAGGCACGTTCCACACGCAATGGACCGAGTAGGCGCGTGAAGATCGTCGCGGACGCGAACATCCCGCTCCTGGAGGACGCCTTCGGGCCGCTCGGCGAGGTGGCGGCCCTGCCCGCCGACCGGATCACGCCCGACGCCGTCCGCGACGCCGACGCCCTGCTCGTCCGGAGCGTCACGCGCGTCGACGCCGCCCTCCTCCGGGGGAGCCGCGTCCGCTTCGTCGCCACCGCCACGATCGGCGTCGATCACGTGGACCAGCCGTACCTCGCCTCGCGCGGGATCGGTTTCGCGAGCGCCGAGGGCTCGAACGCCCGGAGCGTCGCCGAGTACGTCTTCGCGGCCCTCGCGGTCCTGGCCGGGCGGCGCGGCCGCAGGATGACCGACCAGGTGCTGGGCGTCGTCGGCGTGGGCAACGTCGGCGGCCGCGTCGCGCGCATGGCCGAGGCGCTGGGGATGACGGTCCTCCGGAACGATCCGCCCCTGGCCCGACGGACGGGCGACCCGGCCTACGTCCCCCTCGACGCGCTGGCCGAGGCGGACGTCGTCACGTTCCACGTGCCGCTGGCGCGCGAGGGCCCCGACGCGACGTATCACCTGGTCGCGGAGCCGCTCCTGAGGCGCCTGAAGTGCGGCGTCACGGTGATCAACACGTCGCGCGGCGCGGTGGCCGACTCGGCCACCCTCCGCACCGCCGTCGACGCGCGCCACACCGGGGCCGTGGTCCTCGACGTCTGGGAGCACGAGCCCGAGATCGACCTGGACCTCCTGGACCACGTCGACCTGGCGACGCCGCACGTCGCCGGCTACTCGTTCGATGGGAAGGTCAACGGGACGCGGATGGTCCTGGCGGCGTTCTGCCGCCACTTCGGCCTGCGGCGCGACTGGGACCCCGCGGCGCAGATGCCGCCGCCCAAGTACCCGCGCGTCGCGCTGCCCGAGGGGATCGACGCCGACGAGGCGATCCGGCGGGCGATCGCCGCCGCTTATCCAATCGAGGCCGACGACGAGCGCCTGCGCGCCGTTCGCCGCGCCCCGCTCGAGGCCCGCGGCCGCTACTTCACCGACCTCCGCCGCGAGTACCCCGTGCGGCGCGAGTTCCCCGAGACGTGGGTCGACCTCGCGTCGCCCGACCCGGCGCTCGCCGCGGCCCTGGGGGCGCTGGGGTTCCCCGTGCGGGAGCCAGCGCGGAAAGGGGCGCCCCCCCAATGATCGGGCGCGGCCACAAGGAAGGGATCGTGCCCGACACCGAGGTCCGGGACCTCTGCCGGCGGGCGCTGGCGGACCTCGACCTCGAGGGGAAGCGCGTCCTGGCCCTCATCCCCGACGCGACGCGCACCGCGCCGGTGGGCCTCATGTTCCGGACGCTCTCTGACCTCCTGAAGGGCCGCGCCGCGGCGCTCGATTTCCTCATCGCCCTCGGGACGCACATGCCGATGAGTGAGGAGCGGATCCTCAAGCGCCTGGAGATGACGGCCGAGGAGCGCGCGCGGCAGTACGGGCACGTGCGCATCTTCAACCACCAGTGGGACAACCCCGAGGCCCTGCGGACGATCGGCACCCTCTCGGCCGCCGAGATGGACCGCCTGACCGAGGGCCGCTACGCCCGGCAGGTGCCCGTCGAACTCAACCGCCGCCTGTTCGACTACGATCACCTCTTCCTCGTCGGCCCGACGTTCCCGCACGAGGTCGTCGGCTTCTCCGGTGGCCACAAGTACCTCTTCCCCGGCGTCGCGGGAGCCGACATCATCAACTTCTTCCACTGGCTCGGCGCGCTCGTGACGAACTGGCAGACGAACGGCGTCAAGGACACGGTCGTGCGGCGCGTGATCGACCGGGCCGTCGAGTTCCTCGACCTGCCCGTCACCAACTTCGACCTGGTCGTCACGCGCAAGGGCCTGAAGGGCCTGTACATCGGCGAGGCGCGCGAGACGTTCTCGGCGGCGGCCGACCTCTCGGCCCAGGTCCACATCCGATACGTGGACCGGCCCTACCAGCGGGTGCTCGGCATCGCGCCGGAGATGTACGACGACCTCTGGACCGCCGGCAAGGTCATGTACAAACTCGAGCCGATTATCGCGGACGGCGGCGAACTCATCATCTACGCCCCCCACATCACCGAGGTCTCGTACACCCACGGCCGCATCCTGGACAAGATCGGCTACCACTGCCTCGACTACTTCCGCGAGCAGATGGACAAGTTCGCCGACGTGCCCGGCGGCGTCATGGCCCATTCGACCCACGTGCGCGGCCTGGGCACCTACTGCAACGGCGCCGAGAAGCCGCGCATCCGCGTGACGCTGGCGACCGGCATCCCCGAGGAGCGCTGCCGCCGCATCGGCCTCGGCTACCTCGATCCGGCGACCCTCCGCGCCGTCGAGTTCATCGGCCGCGAGAGCCAGGGCGTCCTCCTGGTGGACCACGCGGGGGAAACGCTGTA
>Ga0315294_10001691_pt1 | contig 24128 bp, 25 predicted proteins | sample YL17G13_40_MG_FD_203626 | JGI IMG/M metagenome (GOLD analysis project Ga0315294, IMG submission 203626) | Sediment microbial communities from Yellowstone Lake, YNP, Wyoming, USA - YL17G13_40 | ecosystem: Environmental > Aquatic > Freshwater > Lake > Sediment | place: USA: Wyoming | collected...
CCGGCATGGTCATCCTTTCCTTTCCCCTGGGCTTTATCGAATATACCCCAGGGCCCTGAGCTGATCTTCGAGCTCCTTGGTCATTTTGGTCTTGGCCGCCTGCCGCGGTCGGGCATTCCTGAAGAGGCTATCCATCTGGGCGGTCAAGCGCCTGGCCAATTCCGCCTGTGTATTGGCGATATTCTTTTTCTCCGCAGGGTCCTCGCGGAGATCATAAAGTTCGACGGGAGGCGTTTGCGGAGGGGGATAAAGATAAAAAGTCAGCGCCTTCGGGCTGAAGACCTTGTTGAGGATAAGCTTCATTTTTCCGTCATTCAAGGTGATCCGTTGTGAAGTATTGGTATCCGTGACATGGCTCTTTCGGTCGGCAAAAAAGACCCGGTCGTCCCGGCTCTCCCCTTTTAATAGAGGATGAAGGCTCCTCCCGTCCAGCCCCAAGTTCTTATCGTCGATCCCCATCTCTTCTAGAATGGTCGGCATCAGGTCGACCTGGCTCACAATCGGTTCGATTCTCTTTCCCCGGAATTTCGAACCGGGGAATTTCATGATCAGCGGGACCCTCAAAAGCTCGTTGTACAAAGTGTGTCCGTGCTCCCAACCGCCGTGGTCGAAAAACTCTTCTCCGTGGTCGCTGGTGACAATGACCAGCGTCCGGTTATAGAGGTCCAGTTGTTTGAGCCGGGAGAGGAGGGGCTTGATCAGCCGCTCATCTGTGTAGCGGATCTCACCGTCATAGAGGCCGATGAAATCCTGTCGTTCCTGTTCGCTCAGAGGCTTGAAGGTTCCCTCTCGTCCTCCCAAATAATCCAGGATTTTGACTTTTTGGAGCTGGGAATCATGGCCCAGAAATTCAGAGTTATAAGGAGCAGGGCAGTCGTATGGGCTGTGGGACTGATAGGTGTGGACGAACAGGAAAAAATTTTTGTCCTGATTCTGCCCGATCCATTCGGAGACGGACTGGAATGCCCGCTCGGCCGCATCGGGCACGGAAAAATCCCCTTGCCTCTCGCTGAAGCTGTCGAACCCTTTGGAAAATCCGTAGCGGGAACCGATATACACCCCGCCCGTAAATGCGGCGCAGAAAAAGCGATTCTGCCGGAGGACGTCGGCGAGGGTCGCGAGCGACGGGCCGATCCGTTCGTCATTGTAATAGATCTGATGGTTGAACCCGAACAGAGACGTGAGCATGGATGCATGCGAGGGAAGAGTCCAGGCGGAGGTGGAAAAAGTGTTAAGGAAGACAGCGCTGTCCTGAGCCAAAGAATCGAGGGCGGGGCTTGTCTCTCTCGTGTATCCATAAGTACCCAGATGGTCGGCTCTCAAGGTGTCGATGGAGACCAGGACGACATTCGGCCTTTGGCTGGCACGGCTGTAAAGGACGGGATTGTACCAGTATGCAAAGGCGCCTTCCGCGCCCGTCGTCATGAACGAAAGGCGTGCCTCTTCCAGCCTGTAGGGCAGGTCGACTTTATTCATCGAAAAATTCAAGGTGCGCGATTCCTGTCGGGGAGGTAGCATCGAATTTTTCTGAAATATCGTCTTTCTTCTCCCTTTCATCTCCAGAATGATGATAAATTCCACGCCTCTCTCTTCACCCGCCGTGGGCCCCCGGGCGTTTTCGAAATTCTGGTCTCGGACAATCCCGATGCCAAAATCCAGGACGCCGTTTTCGGGGATAACTACATCAAAGACAAACTCGCTCTTCGGCGGCGCAAAGAGAATGTTCGATTCCGTGGCCCCGATCGCATGTTTACGCTTGAGACCCAGGGGATTCTCTCTGCTGCCTGCATCCGTCGTCACCACAGAATTGATCGGGTAGACGGCTTCTGTAAGAGCGGCAGAGGGCTTCCCCAGCAGCGGGCTGGCCTGAATATTCTCGATCTTGAGCAGGTCAATAAACCTATAAAAATTCTTTTCGGCGGCAGACTTTTTTTGACATCCCGCGAAATGGCAGGTGGAGATAACCAGGATGAGCGCCGCACAGGCTCGGCCGGTTTGATGGTTCACAGCAAGCATTTTAAACGAATTAGACGCGCCGTTCAACTTGCGGAAAAATTATGGAAAAATTCGGTGACATACACTGAATTCCTACCGAAATCTTATATTCCTGAATTCGATGTGTGTCACCGAATTTTTTGAGCGTTTGGGCCGTCCCAGAGAATTTGAAAAGCATGGTACTCTGTGTTATTTAAAGAGAAAGAGTTCGCTCCTCTTAAAAGGGCAGATTGATCCAGGAAAGGATGGAGTCCATGGACACCAGAAAAAAAATCAGGATCGGCGTCATCGGGGGGAGCCGGCCCCAAAAGAAATTCCTTCATTCCGCTTTTGAGATCGGAAAACTTGTCGCCGGGCGCGGCGCGATTCTCGTCTGCGGCGGCCTGGGCGGCGTCATGGAGGAAGCCGCCCGAGGTGCCAAGCAGGCCGGCGGCCTGACCATCGGCATTCTTCCGGGCAACAATCCCGGTGATGCCAATCCTTATATCGATATCCCCATCGCAACGGGGCTAGGCTACACCAGGAATTCTCTGGTGGCCATGAATGCCGATGTCTTGATAGCCATCGACGGCGAATTCGGCACACTGAGCGAGATCGCCTACGGCCGGATTTACGGCAAAAAAGTCATCGGCCTCGGGACATGGGACATCGAAGGAGTCGTCCCCGCGGCAAGCCCGGAAGAGGCCGTCGACCTGGCTTTCCGATAGAGCCGTTATGCAAAACTATCTGATCGTATTGAGCTACGACGGGACGGACTACCACGGCTGGCAGCGGCAGCCCAAGAAAAGGACGATTCAAGGAACCCTGGAAGATGCCCTGGCCAGGATCGCCCAAAAAAAGGTGACCGTCATCGGGGCCGGGCGAACGGATGCCGGGGTCCATGCCTTAGGCCAGGCCGCCAATTTCAAGGCCGCCCTGAGACTTAGCGAGGAGGAGCTCAAAAAAGCGCTCAATGCCATCCTTCCCGACGATATTCGAGTAGTCGAGCTCAAAAAAACCGCCATGGAATTCCACGCCAGACGGGACGCCAAAGCCAAGGTCTATCAGTACCGTATCTTTCACGGTCCGGAGAAAAATCCCTTTGTCTTCCGCTATGTTCTTCACTGGCCTTATCCCCTCAACTTGGCGCACATGAGGAAGGCCGCCGGGCTCTTCCAGAGACAGGGTGACTTTTCCGGGTTCTCTTCGAACCGTCTTCTTTATCCAGTCCGGAAAGTGACCCGCTCGGAGATTAAAAAGAAGGGCGATGAGATCATCTTCACGATCGAGGCCTCAGGTTTTTTGCGCTACATGGTCAGGACAATCGTAGGAACCATCCTCGAGGTAGGTAGGGGCAGAGTCTCTCTGGACCGTATCGAAGAGATTTTCCGGGAAAAACAGCGGACCCTTTCAAGCCCCACCGCCCCCGCCAAGGGGCTGTGCTTGATGAAAGTCTTTTATTGAATTTTGTGAAATATTTTGGCTAGGACAAGCTCATCCCCAGGACGATCGCGTCTTCGTCCGGGTTCGAATAATAGTTGCGCCGGATGCCGATGAGTTCGAAACCCAGCTTGGCATAAAGCCCGCGGGCGGCCGTGTTCGAAGGCCGGACCTCGAGAGAAACATAATGCGCGCCTTCCCCCCGGGCTTCTTGGATGACGTCCCCGAGGATGGCTTCCCCGATCCCCATGCTCTTGAAGTCCGGATGGACGGCGATGTTATTGATCTGAACCTCTTCCCTGATCTTCCAATAGACGATATATCCGATGACCTTGTCGAGATTCCTATGGATGACGACTAAAGGATAGGACAAGTCATTGTTCTGGATTTCTCCTCTGAAGGTGGTTTCATGCCAAGGGTTGGGAAAAGAAATGTTTTCAATCGCCAGGACGTCAGGCAAGTCTCGGGTTTCCATCCTCCTCAAATGAAAGAATCTCTCTTCGGAGAGGGGCTCTTTAATGTTTTTCCTCCGCCTGGGATATCCGGAAATAGAGCGGCTCGAGCTGGGCCGATGAAACGCCCTTTTTTGCCGTGAGCAGCTCGCCGCCCAGCCGCCCAACTTCATAGGCGATAAAACATGAACGTGTGGAAAATCTGGCCTTGTCTTTTAGATGATGCTGGATCTTAGCCCTGTAGAGCTCAGCCCCGTTGCCGATGAAAAGGATATTACGGTGTGCGGGAAGCATGGTCAAAAAGTCGCCGGGTGAATAAGCTCCTTGGGCAATGCGTTCATTCATGCGGCCGACCTCGATCTCATAAAGTGCAGCGTAAATTTCGCCCTTTTTCGCATCCAGCGTCGGGCAGACAAGCCGGGCCTGGGAATCCCTGAGCTTCCAGGCCAGCGCCTGGAGCGATGAAATCGGGGCCACCGGTTTTCCGGAAGCAAAGACGAATGACTTGACTGTGCTGAGTCCGATCCGGATGCCCGTGAACGACCCCGGGCCGGGCGCGACGGCAAATCCCTCGATATCCATGATCCCGAGATGGAGGGCACCCAGGAGAAGGTTTATGGACGCCAGCAGCCGGGAGGAATGAGTTGAGGCCGATTCGACGGCAATCTCGGCGACAAGCCTTGTCCCATCCAGGATCGCCACCGATCCGCTCGGTGTCGTCGTGTCAACGGCTAAGATCAACATGATTTTATCTCATAATTGTCATTTCGAGGAGATTTGCGACGAACCAATCCCTTTGTTATCGAGGCCTAGGCATGAGATTGCCACGCCAAGAAGCTCGCAACGACTTCGTCGGATTGCCACGACACTCCGTGCCTCGCAACGACTTCGTCGGATTGCCACGGCGCCTAGCGCCTCGCCATGACGGGTGATCGAGATCGCCGCGTCGCTCTGCTCATCGCGATGATACCTATTTCTTCTCATCCAAAATCTTCCCATATTCAAACACGTTGCCCGCCATATAGATCTCGACCTGGACGGCGCTCATGGGCTCGGCCCGCAAAGGCAGCTTCTGGGCGAGGTTCGTGACTTGGCCCGACTTCACGTCCATCTCGACCAGGTCGCCGGTCTTCAATTTGCCCGCAACGACCAAAGTTTCCAGACTCGGGATTCGGAGGACGGGAAATCCTGAATTGACGGCGTTCCGGAAATAGATCGCCGAAAACGAAGGGGCGATCACGGCGCCGACCTTGAGGGCGATCAGGCAGTCGACCGCCTGCTGCCGGGAAGAGCCGGCTCCGAAATTCCGGCCGGCCACGACCAGGTCCCCTTCCCCGCATTTTTTCGAGAAATCCTTCCAGCCTTCCAGATTCCCGAAAGCATAGGGGCCCATCTCGGAGATGTCCGTGATATGGAGATGGGCGTTGTGGAAGATCTGGTCGGTATCAATGTCCTCGATCAGCTTCCCCGTTTTGTCCAACAGAACCCAGATTTTTCCTCGAAGAGTTATTTCCCGCATTCTAGAATTCCTCGGGAGCGACGATTTCGCCTCTGATGCACGACGCGGCGACCACGGCTGGCGAGGCGAGATAAGTCTTTCCCTTTCCCTGCTTTCCGGAAAAATTCCTGTTTCCCGTGCTGATCTGGACTTCGCCTTTTCCGGTCAGCCCGGCGTGGCCTTCGGCGCAGCCGCCGCAGCCCGGATTCAGGACGATCGCGCCGCTTCGAAACAGGATTTCCAGGATTCCCCGCTCCAGGAGCTCTTGATAGACGCGCCGCGTGGCGGGAACGCACTTGAGCATGACCCCCTTTTTCACTTTCTTTCCGTTGAGGACGTCCGCGGCACGGACGAGATCCTCGGTCCGGCCGTTGGTGCAGGAGCCGATGAACCCGGAATCGATCCTGGTTCCCCGCACCTCGGCGACCGGCCGGACGTTGTTCGGCGAAAAGGGGACGGCCACCTGAGGCGGAAGCCCTTCGACATTGATTTCGATGACATCCGCGTAGGACGCGTCCGGGTCCGCCTGAAACAAAGAAAATTGTTCATCCGACAATTCCGCCGGCATCAGGACAGCGGGAACCTCTTCGGCGGAAACGAATCCGATGATGCCGGCCATCTCCGTGATCATGCTGCAGAGGGTGATGCGGCCGGCGAAATCCAGGCTGGTTGCGGCCGGGCCGTAAAACTCAGCCGCTCGGAGGGCTAGGCTTTGCGTCCCCATCTCTTTACAAAGATATAACGTCAAGTCTTTCGGGTCTGCGTAAGGAGAGTGCATGCCCCTGAGGACCACCTTGACGGTTTGCGGAACCTCGAACCATGTTTTGCCGGTTTTGAAGGCGAAGGTGATATCGACGTCGCCCATCCCCTGCCCGAGGCAGCCGACGGCGCCGAGGATGTTCATATGGCTGTCCGTGCCGACGACGGTCCCGCCGGGCCGGGCCAGGCCTTCCTCCATCAGGACGTGAGATCCGATTCCCTTGTCCACATCGAAGACTTCGACACCATGCTTGCGGGCAAAATCGCGGCAGGCCTGCTGATTGTCCGCGTATTTGAGAGTGCAGGCGGGCGCGCAAAGGTCAAAGGTGAAAAACGTCTTGCTTTTATCGGCGAGAAGGGCATCCCCATATTCCTGGTCGTAGTGTTTGACCACGTTCGGGCCGCCGAAATCCCGGGCCGAGCGGATGTCGAGGTCCATCCAGACGATTTTCCCCGGCGCCGCTTCGTCCCGGGAATGGGCTTGGATGATTTTTTCGATGATCGTTTTTCCCAAAGGAACCCCCTGCTCAGATCTTTCTCGCCACTTCGTTGGCCAGGTCCAGCGTCGTGGACTTCCCGCCCATGTCGTAGGTCCGGACCAGCCTCTCCTTGATCACCTCGGCGATGGCCCCTTCGAGGTGTATGGCCTTGAGCGTTTCGCCCAGCCATTCGAGCATCATCTTCGCCGCCAGCAGCATGGCCGCCGGGTTGACTTTATACTGGCCGGCATACTTCGGCGCCGAGCCGTGGGTCGGCTCGAAGACGGCATACTTGTCGCCGATGTTGCCGCTGCAGGCAAAGCCGAGCCCGCCGACGAGCTGCGCCGCCAAATCCGAAATGATATCGCCGAAGAGGTTTTCGGCGACCAGGACATCGTAATCCTGGGGATTTTTGACGAGCCACATGCACATGGCGTCGACATTCGCTTCCTTGAACGGGACATCCGGATACTTTTTGGCGATGCTCCGGGCGACGCTCAGCATCAGGCCGCCGGTCTCGCGGAGAACATTGGGCTTCTCGACGATGGTCACCGAGCGCCTTTTGTTCTTTCGAGCGTACTCGCAAGCCGCCTTGACGATACGGGAACAGCCTTTCTTTGTCATGATGCGCGTCGAGAGGGCGATCTCGTCGAGCGGCGTATCCTTGAAGGCTTTCATTTTAGGATGGACAAGCAGCGCGTCCCGGACGGCCTGGGGCAGCGGAAAAAACTCGACGCCGGCGTACATGCCCTCGGTGTTCTCCCGGAAGATGACCAAGTCGATATTGTCCCGATAATTGAGAGGATTGCCGGGATAGGCCTTGCACGGCCGGAGGTTGGTGTAGAGGTCGAATTCCTGGCGCAGCCGGACGATCGGGCTGAAGTACGAGAGGCCTGTGCCCCGCAGCGACGGATCGAGCTCGGCGGCGGCGTCTTCTTTCGGCTTGGAGGTGATGGCCCCGAACAGGCAGACGTCCGTCTCCTTCAGCAGCCTGATCGTGCGGTCGGGCAGCGCGTTGCCCTCCTTGCACCAGAACTCCCAACCGATGTCGCCGTAAACATATTCGGCATCCACATTCAACTTGTTGAGGACGACCATGGCGGCGTCCATGACGTCCCGGCCTACGCCGTCACCGGGGAGGACCGCGATCCTGTATTTCGGCATATGCGACTCCTTTTTTATGGCGGATCAGGTTTTATTGCGGATCAGGTTTTCGCTTGGTTTTGCAGTTTTTTCTTTGTGTATTCGATCAGGCCGCCGGCTTCCAAAATGCCGATGACCGAATCCGGGAGAGGCGGGAATTTATAGGTTTTCTTGCCGGCCATGATCGTTCCCCCTGCAAAATCGATCTCGACCTCGTCTCCCGCCCTCAGATTGTCCGACGCCTCTTCAGACTGAAGCACGGGCAGGCCGAGGTTGATGGCGTTCCGGAAATAGATCCGGGCGAACGACTTGGCGATCACGGCCTGGACACCGGCCGCTTTCAGGCAGGCGGCGGCCTGCTCTCTGGAGCTCCCGCAGCCGAAATTTTTCCCGGCGACAATCACATCGCCGGGCTTGACCTTCAGGGCGAACTCAGGATCCAGGTCTTCGAGGGCGTGCTTGGCCATCTCCGGCGGCTCCATGAGCGTGTACGTGTATTTCCCGGAAAAGATGACGTCGGTGTTGACGTCGTCCCCGTATTTCCAGACCTTTCCTTTTTTCATGGGTACTTCCTCGGGTCCGTGATTTGTCCTTCAAGCGCGGACGCGGCGACCGTGGCCGGCGAGGCCAGAAAGATCTCCGAATCCCGGCTTCCCATCCGGCCTTTGAAATTGCGGTTGGACGTGCTGAGGACGACCTCGCCGGGGGCCAGGATGCCTTCGTGGGCGCCGAGGCAGGGGCCGCAGCCCGGGTTGAGGATGACGCAGCCGGCCTCGGATAAGACTTCCAGGATGCCTTTTTTGAGGGCTTCGAGGTAGACCTCTCGTGAGGCGGGAAGAACAAGCGCCCGGACATGAGGATGGATCTTCTTTCCTTTCAGGATTTTAGCGGCGATCTCCAGGTCCTCCAAGCGGCCGTTCGTGCAAGTGCCGATCAGGGCTTGTTGGAATTTTTTGCCCTCGACGGCGGTGACCGGCTTCACGTTGTCAACGGTATGAGGGCAGGCCACCTGGGGCTCGATCCCCGAAACGTCATAGCTCAAAACAGCTTCATAGACGGCATCCGCATCGGAGGTCACGATGTCGTAATCCGCCCTGGCTCTTTTCTTGAGCCATTCCAGCGTTTTATCGTCCGGCTCGAAATAGCCGTTCTTGGCGCCCATTTCGGCGGACATGTTGGCCAGGACCATCCGGGAGGCCAGGCTGAAATCCCGGGCGGCGCTGCCCGTGAATTCGACCGCCATGTAATTGGCCCGGTCGGCGCCGTGGTCGCCGATGACCTTCAAAATGACATCCTTGGCGGAGACGCCGCAGCCGAGCTTTCCGGAAAGCTCGATCTTCAGCGTCTCCGGCACCCTGAGCCAGATCTCATCGGTCGCCCAGATGCTGGCGACCTCGGTCCGGCCGATGCCGGCGGAGAAGGCGCCAAACGCGCCGTAGGTCGTCGTGTGGGAATCGCTGCCCATGATCACTTTTCCGGGAAGGGCGAAGCTCGCCTCCGAGAGAACCTGGTGGCAGACGCCGTGCTGGATATCAAAAAAGTTCGGGATGTTCTGCTCGGCCACGAACTCGCGGATCGTCTTGTGGTTCTGGGCGTATTTCTCGGCCGCGGCCGGGACGATATGGTCCAGGATGATGACGATCTTCCTGGGGGCTTTGACGGCTCGAACGCCGAGTTTTTTGAATTCGCCGATGATGGCCGAGGCGTTGTCATGAGAGAGGTAATAATCCGGAGAGACCGTGATCACCTCTCCGGCCTTGGCCGTTTTCCCGGCTTTCTTTCCCAATATTTTTTCAGAAAATGTTTGGCCCACTCGTTACTCCCAAGCGATTCTTATGACCTTATTATATGTTAAATGTTGAGGTTTGACCCCGATCATGATTCTTTAAAGACATCGAAGTTGACGAAATCGGCGTGGTTGACGATGATGGCCTCGATCGTCCGGCGCGAGCCATCGCCCTCCTTGGAATGGGCGGCGATGATGTGAAGGACATCCTCCGGAAGCCCGTGCTTGAAAGCGAACGCGGCCCCGGAGATCGGATGGCGGAGCAGGTCGCCCTCGCGGCTTTTGACAAAAATCCCTTTTTCCCGCTTGTACTCGAACAGCTTCCCGACATCATGGAGTATGGCGCCTGACAACAGATAATCCATGTTGATGGCGATCCTCTCTTGATATTCCTGGATCAAGACTTCGGCAATCTTCAGGGCCGCGAGCGTCACCGCTCGGGTATGCTCGATAATATTGACCTCGGTCTTTTTGATGAGAAGGGTGAACGGCATCTTCTCCAGATCTTCGGGCGTCCAACCTCCCCGTTCCATAGCCTCCTCCCAGACTTTCCGGGTCAGGTCCCTGAGATTGGCCTCCTTGATGAGTCCGATCTCCGGAATGAGCTTGACCATATCTTTTATCATTGTATTTTCCTTTCAGACGGCCCGTCGTATTCATAGTTTTCCGGGTCGATCTTCCGCATCGGCTTCATCCGAGTTTTTTCTTCATGAATGTGGGCGACAAGCCCCGGAACACGGGAGATGATGAAAAAGGCGTTTCCGATCTCGGGCGGAATGCCCAGGTCGCAGAGGAGCGCCGCGATGGCGCCGTCCACGTTGATGGGGAGAAGCTTGCCCATCTGTCCGGCCAAAGACTTTTCCACGCCGCGGGCGATCCGGACATGCTTTCCGGCGAGGCCCAATTCCTCGGCCAGGGCGAAGAGCTTGGCCGTCCTCGGGTCCTTGGTATGCAGGCGGTGGCCGAATCCGGAGGCCCGCTTTCCCTTGACTTTCATCTCGTCAAGTGCTTCCTGAATCGCCTTTTCTTCGCTGCCCCCTTGACCATCGACTTTCTTGCCGATCTCCGAAAAGAGCCGCATGCCTTCCTCGATGGCACCGCCATGAAACCTGGAGATGGCCAGGACGCCGGCGGCGATGGCGGAGTTGAGCTCGGCCCCTGTCGAGGCCACGGTGCGGGCGGCAAGGACTGAAGGCGGGCTGGCACCGTGATCGACGGACGAGACAAAGATGGCGTCGATGAGCCTGCCGACCTGGGACGATGGCAACTCTCCTTTAAGGATCAAGTAGATGGCCTGGGCGAAAGAAATCTTTCCCATCAGCTCCTCCGCGGGATATCCGCGTATGACAATCCTGTTGGGCTTGACGTCGGTAATCGCCGTTTTCCATTTTTCTTCGCTCATGGCTATCTCCTCATCGGGGTCAAACCTACTCATTACGCATTCCGTAAAAATCTCCCCGAGAAAGTGCGTAACGAGTAGGTTTGACCCCATTCTACCATTCTATTTTAATAGTTCCTTGGCTTTTTTGGGGATGTCGAAGATCGAATCCACGACATGGGCACCGACGTCGCGCAGCCTCTTTACTTTTGTCTCATAGGATCCTCGCGTTCCTTCGACGATCGCGCCTGCATGGGAAAAGCGGGTCCCAGACTTGGCCGCCTTGCCGCCGATGAAGGCGATGAGCGGCTTGGTAAAGCTATGGGCTTCGATCAGGTCCGCCACCCGCTCCTCCTGGGTCGTCCCGATCTCCCCGAACATGGCCACGACCTTGGTCTGTTCGTCCTGCTCAAAAAGCTCCATGATCTCAGGGTGCGAGAGCCCGACGATTGCATCGCCACCGACGTGGATGATTGAGCTCTGCCCCAGCCCCGCCTGCGTCAGATAATAGGAAATGGCGGAGGTCATGCCGCCGCTCCTGGAGCTAACGCCGATGGCGCCCGGCTTGAACCATTCCCGGGCCCGCTGGGCCCGGCCGCCGATCATGCCCAAGACGGCTTTCCCCGGTGAAAGGAGGCCGAGCGTGTTGGGCCCGACAAAACGGGCGCCCCTCGCTTTGGCGGCACGGGCAATCTCCAGGACATCATAGATCGGAACCCGGTCGGGGACGATGACCAGGAGCTTGACGCCGGCCGCCATGGCTTCCAGGGCCGCGTTCTTGACAAGGGCGGCCGGGATGAAGATCACGCTGATATCGATGGGGCCCTGCTTTTCCCAGCTTTCCTCGACCGAATCATAGACAGGAATCCCATAGACATCCTGGCCGCCGCGGCCCGGCGTCACGCCGGCGACGACGTTTGTCCCGTAATCCTTCATCAGCTGGGCCCGGGCCATGCCTTCACGGCCGGTGATGCCCTGGATGATTACCCTTGATTTTTCATCGACCAGGATCGCCATATTATTCTCTCATCGGTTATCGGGGTCAAACCTACTCATTACGCATTCCAAAAAAATCCCCTCGAGAAAGTGCGTAACGAGTAGGTTTGACCCCATTCTTTATTATCCTCTTAAGATTTTCTCCCGGTATTCTTTCAGGCCCGGGATCGGCAGATGAATGAAGATCGCCTTCTGCTCGTGGTAGGTGCAAAAAATCTCGCAGGCCAGGCATTCCGTGCACTTGCCCTTCCTGGCGTCCTCGGCCGGGATCGCCAGCACGGGCTTCTCCGCCTCCAGCTTGAGGATCTTCGGGGCGCACGCCCCAACACAGCCTTTTGTCCGACAGGCCGGGCATTTCTGATGGTCAATCGAAAGCCGTCCTGTCAGCGTATCAAAAGCATAGGCGTCTTTCGGAATTTGCGGCTCCGTTATCGGCTGAACAATATGTAGGGCCCCATTGTTTTCGGCGATGAGCTCTTCCAGCCTTCCCGCGCAGAATTCCGGAGAATCGTCCCGGCCATAGCCCTCGACTCTCGCCGGCAGGTCCGTGAGATACGCGCCGAGGATGCGGATCGCCTCCTCTTCGAAATTCCCGCCCAAACGGATGACCGCCGGAATCCTGAGATTTTCTTCGCGGAAGGCCTTGACCATGCCCCGCGCCGAATGATACTGCTCTTGGCTGGCGACACCCGAGCCCGAAGCAAAATAGCCTCGGATCCCGGGTTGGGAGAGGATGATCTTGGCCGCCCGATAGACCTTGCTCGCCGGCGGGTTTCCGCTGGTGTCACAGTAGTTGGCCAGCTTGAACCCCCTGTTGAGAACGGCATCCATGGACATCATCGAGCCGCCTCCGCCCGCGCCGTGGAAACCGATATATTTATCGCCCTCCGAAATTCTCTCGGTCATCTGGAAGAAGTAAAACGTTCCGCGATAATCCTTTTCTTCAACCTTGTAGGCGATCTTCTCGAGCTCGGTCGGCGGCCTATCGAATTCCCTGGCCACTTCGATCCCCAGCTCGGGATGGCGGAAGACGGCATAGTCGTCGATGACAAGATGGCAGTCCGCGGCATAGACGCTCTCCTCAGCGGTGAGCACGAGCGGGTTGATCTCGGCCGAGCGGGCATCGTAGGCCCGCGCCACTTTATAAAGCTTGGTCAAGAGATCAGCCAGTTGGAGCATCACGCTTCCCGAGAGCCCCGCTTTTCGGACCAGGTTGCGAGCCTCGAACTCGGCCACGCCGTCGCCGACATCGACGGCCAAACGGGAAATTTTTTCTGGGTTCTGTCGGGCAATCTCCTCGATCCCCGTGCCTCCGACCGAGCTGAAAATGAGCAAGGGGCATTTCCTGGTGTCATCCATGACTAAGCCCGCGAAAAATTCGGATTTGATGTTGAGCCTTTCCTCGACGAGGATTCGGTCGACGACATAGTTTTTGACTTTCATCCCAAGCATCTGGCGCGCTTTGTCCTCGGCCTGTCCGGGATTGTCGGCGAACTGGATGCCGCCCATTCCCGCCCGGCCCGTCAGCCAGACCTGGATCTTGAGGACGACGGGCTTGCCGATCCTTTCGGCGATCGCCCGGGCTTCCTCAGGCGAAAATGCAACCGAACCCTCGGGAACGCGGACTCCGCCTTCCCTGAGGAGTTTTTTGCCCTGATACTCGTAAAGCCTAGCCACCGATATTTCCCTTGTCTGGGATTAGTTTTAAAGTATAACGAAAACAGGCTCTTATGCCAAGACCTCCCCTTGGAATCATCTTCAAACATGTAATTCCAAAGAGGTGTCGGTATCGCCCCTGAAGCCCCCATAGCGGAGGGGGGGGCCCGGACACTCTTGGAGGAGGACCCTTTCACAGGGTCCCCCTCCAACGGGCGGCGGGAATACCCGCCCGCCCTGCCACCCCTCCAAGGGGCATCCTCCCATGAATTCATTGCCAAATGCTCCATGGAAAGGAGGCAGAGAGCGAAGCGATCGTTGGAGGGAAACCCTGAATAAGGGTTTCCCTCCAAGAGTGTCCGACGGGACTGGTTCCCCAGGGGGCTAGGGGGCGATTCCGGCACCAATAGAAATCCACATAAACAGAAACCCTCTCTTGCCTTTTTAGAGAATGGCACACAACACCGTTCTATGGTAATATCCAGCCTCTTGAAAAACGTCGCGATTCAAGGAGCCAGGGAATGAACGACAGGACGACCCCCAAACAAAAATTTCCGGCCACCTTCTGGACGGCCAACACGATCGAGCTGATCGAGCGGGCCGCCTATTACTCGATGGCCTCGTTCATGGTCATCTATCTCAAAGAGACCCTCGGCATGCGTCCGACGACCGCCACCCTCCTCAACGCTTCCATCCTCTGGGGACTTATTTATTTTCTTCCCATTCTCTCCGGAACGCTGGCCGACAAATTCGGGTACAAGCGGTCGCTGACTCTGGCCTTCTTCATGATCTCGCTCGGCTATTTCGTCATGGGCAACATCCAGAGGTTCTGGCCCGGCCTCATCGGACAGAAGGCCGCCCAAGCTATCGACTACACCGTTCCCGCCATCCTAGGCATCGTCCTCATCGGAATCGGCGGATCGATCGTCAAGCCCTGCATCGCCGGCACCGTCCAAAAAACCGCCGGGACAAGGGCGACGCTGGGCTTCGGCATTTTTTATATGATTATCAACATCGGCTCGATCACCGGCCGCGGCGTTTCCTATGTCGTCCGGACAAGCCTGGGAATTCCGGCCATCTTCACCTACGCCTCGTCGATCTTCGCCCTGATTGGCCTGGCCGTCGTCCTTTTTATTTATAAGGAGCCCGAATACGTAAGCGACGGCATCAAGGACGGACAGAAAGTCCAGAAAAAGACTCTTGGCCAGGCTATTCTGGGAATCTTCATCGTCCTGCAAAACATCCGCTTCGTCTTTTTCTTAATCTTCACTGCCATGTTCTGGTTTTCATATATCCAGCTCTACAACCTGGTGCCCCTCTTTTTGCGCTATATAGATCCCAACGCGCCCGTCGAGCTTTACCAGCTGGCCAACCCGGTCATGATCGTCTGTTTTCAGATACTCATCACCAAGATGGTCAAAAAATGGACGCCGGTCAAGTCCATCATCCTGGGCGCGGCCGTCGTGACGGTCGGCATGTTTTTGAATGTGCTGCCTCCCCTCCTCTTGGCCGACCCGGCTCATAAAGTCAGCCTTCTCGGCCTGGCCGTCCCCGCCGCCGGCCTGTTCCTGATCGTTTCCATCGCCTCGATGGCCACGGGTGAAATGATGGCCTCGCCTCGCATCTACGAATATCTGGGCGCCATTGCCCCGAAAGGCGAAGAGGGGCTGTATCTCGGCTATGCCAATCTGCCCATCGCCCTGGCCAGCATTGTCGGCGGCCCGATCGGAGGCTCGATGTTCGAAAAATATATCGCCACGCCGCAGAAGAACGGCCTCCCCGTCAATACGGTCCCCATGTGGCTCATCATCACCGGTATCGGGTTGGCGTCGATGATCGGCCTGGCGATCTACGACCGGCTCATGGGCAAGGCGACGAAGAAATAGGGGCCGGATTTCACAAGTCCGTCGGGCGGCGTTCGAAAAAGAAGATCATGAGGATTTTTATCACGGGTGGAACGGGGTTCATCGGAAGGAATCTTACCCGGCGGTTGGCGGAGAAGGGGCATACTATTCTCGTTCTGACTCGGTCCAAAAAAGGGCCGGAAGAGCCGGACGCCCGTATCACGTATATCCAGGGAGAATCCATAAAGCCCGGCCCCTGGCAGGAATACATCAAGGATTGCGACTATATTATAAACCTCGCCGGAGCCACCATCTTCAGCAAATGGAACAAGAAACAAAAAAAGCTCATTCTCGAAAGCCGGATCAAGACGACTCAGAACGTCGTCCATGGCCTCGCAGCCGGCGCTGACAGAAAAACGAGCCTGATCAGCGCCTCGGCTATCGGCTACTACGGTTTCCATAAAGACGAACAGATTGATGAAAGCGCCGGCCAGGGCTACGATTTCCTGGCCTCTGTCACGCAGGCTTGGGAGACCGAAGCCCTGAAAGCCCGTGAGAAAGGGGCCCGCGTGGTCATCGCCCGCTTCGGCATCGTGCTCGGAGAGAAGGGCGGAGCTTTAAGCATGATGGCTCCTTTCTTCAAGCTTTTCCTCGGGGGCCCGCTCGGAAAAGGCCGGCAGTGGTTTTCCTGGATTCACATCCGGGACCTTGTCGAAATCGTTGTCTTTCTGATCGAACATCCGGAAATTTTCGGCCCCTTCAACGCCTGTTCCCCCCATCCCCTCATGAACAAGGACCTGGCCAAAGCGCTGGGAAAAGCGCTCCGACGGCCGGCGTTCCTGCGCGCCCCGGCTTTCATGGTGAGACTGCTCTTGGGGGAATTCGGGAACGTCGTCCTCAAAGGCCAGCGAGTCCTCCCCCGCCGCCTGCTCCAGCTCGGATTCGTCTTCCAATTTCCCGAAATCCAGGGCGCTCTTAAAGACATATTGGGAAAATAGCGCTTCCGGCCTAAACCGTTTTAACAAACATTTAACAGATTCTTAACAACTTACTGGCAACTCTTTTGGCGGATTCCTCTAGATTATGGAGTGAAATGATCATGAAGGAGGAGCGAATGACAGGAAGAAACTCTTAGGCATCAAGGATTATGGGGAGGAACTCTGTGGTTTAAAACAAAAGGAGGACATCATGAAAAAAATCACAGTTTTTTTGATTATGGCGGTTTTTCTCATGGCCGCCGGAGTTTTCGCCCAATCGGCTCAGGAGAAGCGAGTAGAATTTTCTACCTCCGCATCATTTACCGTTTACAAGTTCGAACATTCCTCAGAGTCGACGACTCTCTTAAATGTTCCCCTGAGGTTGGGTTTTTTTGTGTGGAAAGGACTTGAATTCGAACCGGAAGTCGAGTTCACGATTCCGGATGACACCGAGGATACCGGAGTCATTTTCCGTGGCAATATCTCGTACAACTTCCGGGCTTCGAAAAAAACCTTTCCCTTTATTCTTGCCGGCGGCGGCGTCGGGAATGCCTTAAAAATGTTGACTTGGGCGGCTGATATGGATGAAACAGTTACGGTTCTAAATTTCGGCGCGGGCATCAAGCAGATGGTAGGAGAATCTGCCGCCATCCGCCTGGAATACCGGTTTAATCGCTATTCCCGGAGCTCGGACTGGGCATCGTCCTACCGGATCGACCACGAGTTTCTGGCTGGAGTTTCTCTCTTCTTTTAGCAGGAGCAGATCCCGATAAAAAATCCCCCTCCCCCCTCCTTTTTTTATATGAAGGAAAGGGGGAAAATTTCTGTCAATGCCGACATTACCCAGGCGGGATATTGCGTGGCCGATGAGAATCTCAGCGTCGCTTTGAGCTGGAGCCAGCGCGGCAGCTGGGGCGCCCAGACTTGGCCGAACAGCTCGTTGTACTGGTCCCTGTATCGGCCTCAGCTCTTAGCATATACGGGTCTTAGCCTCGGCGGGCTCATGTATATCGTCATCGGCCGCTCGACGGCCTGATGGGCAAGCATCATGGTCCCTCGCTTTCCCTTACTTGATAGTCCAGGTCAGGGTATAGCGTTTGACGGTCTGGTAGCCGTCCTCGTCCTCCTCGAGGGCGTAAAGTTTCCCGTCGCAGACCTTTAACCCCCTGGGCCTCAGCGGCACGCGAGCGAGCAGGATTCCATCCCGGTCGAAGATATCGTGGACGAAAAGTCCATTCTCCGCTTTTTCGAAGGTCTCGACAAAGAGATGACCAGTGTCGCTCACGAAAAAACTCCGGAACGCCGCATGTTTTTTCGCGAACACGATATTAAGCTCCCCGAGCTCAGGTTTTTGAAACCCGCTTTTCTCTTGCTCGGTGACGGGTACCGGGTCGTAATCCTTCAAGATCCTCTGAAACAGCCTATGGGTTCCGGCCTCGAAAAATTGAATATCGTAGGTCTCCGAGTAGCCATAGACAAGATTGTCCGAGGGATCGACCGTCCAATAGGGGGTGGGCATGAACAATTCGAATTTCGATCGATCCGCTCCAGGCGTCTTGGCCAGGATTTGGAGGAGTTTCGCTTCGGGATTAAGAATCACCGCCCTGAATTCAGAACGAGATGTCCCGGTTTCAATAATCGTTTCCCCGGCGTAAATGTTGCCCTTTGAGTCCAAATAGGCAAAGCTGATTATCCGTTCCTCGAAGGGCAGGTCCCTGAGATATGTCCCGTCGGCTTTGAAGAAGGACAGACACCTTTTCCGGACATTCTGAACTGCGAGCTCACCGGTCGTCCTGACAATGGATAGAGATCCCATCCCATCGAATTCTCCCGGGCCTTGGCCTCGACGCCCGATCGTTCTCAGGTAACGGCCGCTTCTATCGAAGACCTTTACGTGGTATTCCATGCGGTCGCTGATATAAAAATTCCCGGCGTCGTCGACGACGAATTCCCCGATGCGGTTGAAGACATCCTGGCCCTGTGCGTTCGGTCCGCCAAGCGATAGTTCTTCCTTGAGTTCGAAGACGGGCGATTTGTAAAGCGGATCGCTAGGATTCCTGACGACAGTCACGCTGCCCTCCTTGACAACCTTCCCTTTCCACTTGATTTGGGCGGGGCCGGTCGCAGCCGCCATGAAGGCCAAGAGCAAGAGGCACCCGACTATGAGAAGCTCCCTCCTTTTTCTCATGCACGACCTCACACGATAAATTGCTGACGGCTTTTTGATGTTGACAGAAACCTTGCTTGATAAGGATTTGCTTTTTCGCGCTGCACGATATTCACTCGCATTATGCTCGGAGTCAGTAAAGCCCTTCGTGAGAAAAGAATATACCCGGCTGTTGATCGCTGTCAACGATGCGAAAGCGAACGTGAAGGAGGCCGTCCGGCCGAATCATCGTTACGAACGACCGAGAAATCCAAGGCCGACCGGCCCGGCTCCTCCCCCCAGCTGAAGAACAGGAAGTTCCCGTCCGTATCCGTCAACATCTCGCTGTAATACGGCAGCATCCGGTCGAACATCGCGGAAAGATCGGTCTGTCCCAGCTCGATGATTTCGTTCCGGATGGCCGAGGGCATTTGGCTATCCGTCCGGATCGCGGCGATCTAGGCTTTCTTGAATCGGTCGATATAATCCGGAGTCGCCGGCCGGGCTTGGTTTTTCAGGGCAAACGACCGCAACGGCTTTCCTTCGAGATCATAAATCTCGACATTCGGCGAGTTCGAGACGCCCACGGCCAGGTTCCCGTCGGCGCTCCGGGCAATGATGACGCCCCCGCGCAGATCGATCCCGAACGAGAAGGAGCCCCCCGCTTTCATCATAATGAAATCGGACGGTATCTTCCGGCTGAGAACCACCCGCTCATTTCCGTCCTCGATATCCTTGAGGACCACCCGGGTCGTCCTGGGCACCGACTGCAGACCGGTGTTCCTCCGCGCCGGGCCTCTCTCCTCGAACTGATAGCTGAGATAGGCGATTTTAGTTCCGGTCAAGGCGACCACGTCGTACACGGGACGCTGTGTTTTTAGAAGCTTGTAAAACCGGCCGTTTAAATCGAACAGGCTGATCCATGCCCATAAAATCCGTCTCATCAGAAATGCTCCTGATTATCGATTTTTAAACCGGACGATTCAGCATCCATGCCAATAATACGGTCCGAGCGAGAAAAAGTTGCGACTGGAAGCTTTTTCGGCGGGGAAATCATAAGGAGGAGAGGATGAAACGAGCAAGAAATTCAAAACCTCCTACAGGGTCTAAGAAATTGCTTCCTCACTCTGCACGACTTTCGCTCCCCTTAGGCTCGGAATCGATACTCCCCATCACTAAAAAATGCAATCCCGGCCGCAGATCGATGTCAAGAACATGAGCTCGTTATTCCGCTCTCGTGAATAAACGACGCGAAGGAACCGCCCATATTGACGGCTCAGCGATTCTCATGATTTCATCACCCCGATAAACGACGATCCCGCCGGCCCAGGCCCGGCCCAGAGACTCCGCCACGGCCTTCATGGCCTTGATGTCTTTAGGCACAACCGTCCGGCGCCCCTTGACTTCCAATCCCAGATATCTCCCTCCCTCGAGGCCGATAAGTAAATCTAGCTCCAAACCCGTCCGGGTTCGATAAAAATAGACCTCGACGCTCCTCTGGGCGGTCCGGATCCACTTATGAATCTCCGAGACGACAAAGGTCTCATAGACTTCTCCGCCGCTTTCCTCGCGGCGCCCGCTCAAACGGCGGAGGATTCCGAGGTCCAGCCAGTAAAGCTTGGGTGTTTTGACGACCGAGCTGGTCAAGTTCCGATAATAGGGCTGGAGAAGAATCACCTGGTAGGACAGCCGGAGATATTCCAGGTATCGGCGGGCGGTGTCCGTGCTTATTGAAGCATCTCTGGCCAGCTCCGAATAGTTAATCAACCGCCCGGACCGAAGGGAGGAGAGCCTTTGAAACTTGGTGAAAGGATTTAAATCGTCGAGCCGGGCCAAGTCGGACAGGTCTCTTTCGAGATAGGTGTACTCGTAATCCTTGAGCCACTTCCAGCGCTCTTCCTCGTCGTCAATCCCCAGGAGAGCGGGCATTCCGCCCCAGGTGAGAAGGTGCTTTTCCGCCCGGACGGCCGCATCTTCCTTCTCCGCGATCAAAGCCGGCGCGATGCTCTTGAGGACATCATCCAGGGACCGGCTCCCGAGAATATAATCGAGCAAAGGGACGGCCCAATCGGGCCGCCCGGCATGCGTATCGAACTCGGACATGAGGAGAGGCCAGAGCTCGTAAAGAGCGACTCGACCGGCCAGCGACTCGCGGACTTTTTTCAGAAGAAGGATCTGGCTCGAGCCGAGCATGACCGTGAAGCTGATCGTCCCCATATCGAACGCATATTTTACCCTCTCGAAGACGGATGGCTCTTTCTGGGCTTCATCGATGACGGCATTCCGGACTGTCGCCGCCCAAGACGGAGTCGAGATATTCCGAAGGAGCTCGCGGTTTTCCGGGGCGTCCAGGTTGATATAATTCAGCTCTGAATATTTTGACTTGGCCAGGGTGGTCTTGCCGGTTTGGCGGGCTCCCGTCAAGACAATAAGGCTTCGCTTGGAAGATTCGGGAAGAAACCGCGATAGGTACCTGTATCTAATTAAATTATCGCTCATGATCGTTAAATATACAGCAATATTAACGATTAGTCAAGCTAATCTTAAGAATTTCTCCAAAAAACATTTTGTCAAGGCGTCGATCCGAGTTGGCTTGGATGGACCGTCCTGCGCGTTGAAGGCCTAACGAGGATAAAGACAATGGCTTCTGCGCCAAAAAAAATCCCCCTCTCTCCTCCTTATTTTATAAGAAGGAAAAGAGGGGGATTTACTTATCGCTCCTCTTCAAATGCTCGGATTACTCGAGCCAGACCTTGACGATCTCGTTCTCTTCGTAGACCTCGATGAGGGCCATCGGGCCGAGCTTCTTCAATTCCGCGAAGAGCCCGCCGATGTCGATGTCCAAGTCCTGGCGGTTCATGCGGACGTGCTTGTTTTCGGCGTACTTCACGAACACCTCGACCAGGGAGATCGGAAGCGTGATCCGGACCTTGTCCTTGTTCGTCTTGGCGTCGGTGACCAGAACCTTGAACCACTTCACTTCCTTGCCGGACTCGTAGACAGGGTTCTCCTTGACCGCCTTTTTCACGGCCTGGAAATCATTCTGAATTCCGGCCGCGGCTAAGCTTCCCGCCAACCCCGTCAACATAACGACAGCTAAAAACGATACGATCAGTTTTTTCAAGATAGTCCTCCTTGAATTTTATTCAATCCAAATTTTGATGATCTTGCCTTCTTTGGCAATATTGATCTCAATGAGAGTCCCTTTGGACGACTGGAGTTCTTTCAGGATCCGGTCGATGTCATAGCCTTCGGCGCGCATATTCTGGCGCTCTTTTTCGGGAACAGCGGACAGGAACAGGTCGGCCAAGGCCCAGGGGATACTGATGGTCACTTCAAGCTTTTTATTCCGATTGTCGTAGACTTGGAACCTGAGCATCCGGGCTTTATTTTCCGTCCGCTCTTCCAGGCCGGAAAACGTTTCCGGAGAGACCCTGAACAGAGCGATCCTGGCCCTATCCGTAAGTTCGGGGTCCCGCTCCTCCCGGATGATTTTTTTCAAGATCGGGATGCCTCTGGACGCTATGTCTTTTTCCTTGACAAAGCTCAGCTTGATGGCGGCGTAATACCGGACGACTTTGCGCGGACTTTCCAGCCTCTCTTCGATTTCCCCCAGATGGCTTTTGTCCCCTTTTTCGTAGAACTTGAAGGCGATCTCGATGACCGAGCCTTCGGCATCTTCCGCCAAATTCTTGTTCTTGTCTTTGAGCCGGAGATAATCCTTGTAAGCCGCCAGGGCTTCTCTGTCCTTTTCCCGCTCTTCCAGGCATTTGGCTTTATAGTAAAGGGCCTGGGGGAAGAACGCGCTCTGCGGGTATTTATCCAGAAACTCCTCCAGCTTGGCCTGGGCGGGCTCCCATTTCTCGTCGAAAATCAGAAGCTTGGCTTCTTGGAAAAGCTTTTCGTCCACCGCCTGCTGGGCCCAGGCGCCGAGGCAGACGGTGAGGAGAATCGCGATTCCCACATATATTCGAATTTTTTTCATCTCAGACCTCACTTTTTTCAATCTCTTTCTTCAGGAGCTTGATCTTCAACAGGAGTTGTTTCTGGTCGACCAGTTTCTGGATTTTCTCGATCTCATCGGCCGTGAGTTCTTCGCTGATCTGGGAAAGCTCCAGGAAGAGGAACTCGATCTGGTTGCAGATTTCCTTGGCTTTGGCCATCTGGAAGCGGTCGAGCTGCTGGTTGAGATAGCGTTTTTTAGAAAGCAGATCCTTGGCCTTCTGGGCCGGCTGATCTTTCTGGAGGAGCTGGGCTTTCCCCGGGGGAGACTGGATAAAATCGAGGATCAGATATTCGCTTCTCTCTAGGTAATCCAGGGTCTCGCGCTTGGCCATCTGGAATTCCACCCGGTCGATGAATTCGTTGGACGCGTAATATTTCGCGCCTGGCGGAGTGCGCAGCGCTCCGGGCTTGAGAAAGACCAGGGTCAGAATGACGCCGAGGACGAGTCCGGCCGCGACGCCGGCATAGACCGGTCTCCAGCGCGGCTGGAAGACGGCTTTCCAGAAAGTCCGGGCCTTGGTTTCCGGCCGGGCGGCTTTCTCTTTATCGAACACGGCCTGGGTGATCCGGCCGGGCAGGGCGTCCCAATCGATGGTGGCCATGACTTTCCGGATATCGTCATGCAGCGAGTCGGCGCCATCGAGGATTTTTTTGATATTCTCGAATTCGTTTTTGCATTTTGGACACATGGCCAGATGCTCCTTGACGCTCAATGCGGAGTCCCCAGAGAGATCTCCGCTCAAATAGGCCGCCAGGTCGTTTTGAATGTTTCGGCAGTCGCTCATCCTTCGCACCCCAAATACGGGCCTATCAGCGCCCGCAAATTTTGAATGGCCTTGAAATGGAGGGATTTCACCGTCCCCAAAGAGATATTGAGGACCTGGGCGATTTCCTCGTTCTTCATTTGATTATAATGGCGCATGATGAAAATGGTCCGCTGCCGCTCGGCCAGCTTGTCCACGCACCGGGTCAAGATCTCCTTGAAGTCCGAGGCGGAATGGGTTTCCTCCGCCCGGGCGTCCGCGATGTTCAATTCCTCGACGGTTTTCCCGCTTTCGAGCTCCCGGCGCTTGCCGTAGTTCTTGCGATAATAATCGATGCACAGGTTCTTGGCGATCTGGAGCATCCAGCCTTCAAAATTCCCGCCCTTTTCGAAGGTGTTGATTTTCTGGTAGAGCCTCAAAAAAGTCTCCTGGACGAGGTCGAGGGCGTCCTCTTTGTTCCGGAAAAAGGAATAGGTCAGGACGAACACTTTTTTCTGGTACATCCTGGTCAGGGTCATGAACGCCTCCCGGTCTCCCTGCTTGATCTTTTGAACAAGACTCCAGGTGTCATCATGAAGATGTTCCTTTATCCTTTCCATGACGTCTTTATGTTATCGTTATTGCGAGTCCCGAAGGGGCGCGGCAGCCTCACTTTTTGCCCGGGAGATTGCCACGTCGCTGCGCTCCTCGCAATGACAACTCACTGCCTACTCCAGCCAGATCAGGATCCTATCCCGCCCCTCGTCGATCGAGACCAGCAGGCCCGGCCCCAGCCGGCCCAGATCCTTGATGGCCCGCCACTCGAGTTCATATCTGTCTTTCCATTTATCG